>FWWM01000239.1_pt1 | contig 95225 bp, 93 predicted proteins | sample 2228351 | NCBI WGS metagenome assembly FWWM01 (sample SAMEA103939774, study PRJEB20133) | metagenome | reverse complement strand
TCTCCTATCTTTTCAGCTAAGGTACTGAAAAGAAAATCGATAAGATCTGAAAGTGGTGCAACAACGTCAAAAGTGAATTTGAAAGTTAGATAAACAAGAGCCAAAAATATGGGGATACTGATATACTTATGCGTTAAAACGTGGTCCAATGCTGAAGTTTCAGTGAGCTGTGCGTTCTGTTTCCTAATATAAGCGGTTTCTATTACCTGAAGAATGTAATCATATCTTGTCTTTACTATTTCGTTAGCAGTTTCCGAGTCGAAATACTTTCTTACAACATCGCTATCTAACATTTTTTGGAAGTATACGTCACCTTCTAAAACTTTTAATGCGAAAAATCTTTTTGAGTAGTTTTCAGGAACATAATTTGAAAGTTCGATTATTTTATTTTCGATTTTCTCCCTGTAAACTAATCTTTTGGAACGCTCAGCAGTCTTAAAAGTTTTAACAATTACGCTTTTCAGCTCTTCAACTCCTTCACCTGTAAGAGCTGAAGTGAAAATAACTGGTACTCCAAAAGCGGTTTCTAAAACATTTTTGTCTATCTCAGTACCGTTTTTTCGAACTTCGTCAATTGAGTTCATAACCAAAACAACGTTAAGATCAAGTTCTAAAGCTTCTGATAATAGATAGAGCCCTTGATGTGGGTTCAAACTGTCTACAACAACGACAGTAACGTTTGGCGGACTATAAAGAAGATAGTCCCTTGTAACTCTCTCATCAATTGATATTGCAGTGAGTGTATAAACACCTGGAAGGTCAACAACGTGAAGAGTGTTTCCTTGATAAGTTGTAGCTCCATCTATCTTTGTAACTGTTACACCGGGCCAATTTGCTACATATTGTCTGGCACCAACTAATTGATTGAAAAGACTTGTTTTTCCAACGTTGGGATTTCCCATAAGTCCTACGGTGATTACCAAATTACTCACCTACCTTTGTTACGTAGACTTTTCTAAATATACCTTTCCATTTCGGATATTTACCAAAATTGGTCTGTACAAAATCGTCTTTCGTAACTACAATTTCTTTATTTTCTTCTATTCCCATCGCTTTCAACTTTTCTTTCACATGTCTTCCTGAAATTATTGAGGAGACAATATATCTACCTTCAAGAGCATAGCAGAGTTGGATTTCTTCTTTGTTTTCAATTATCTCAACTTCAACAAGCTGAGCTTCAGTTTTTCTCAGTGCAACTAATTTGTCAAAAACTTGGTATATTCGAGGGTCGTTAAGAGGAGCTGATTTTACTACTCTAACTTTCGAACCGGGAAGCAGTCCTATGGCTCTCAGTTTTGGGGTAATTTCGTTTTCAACAAGCGTTACTACTTTCACAGAGTAACCAATCGGAACTTCTGATAATTTCAACAGCACTCACCACCTTATGGGTATTTTGTTCGCAAGAATTGAAAATTACTTTCAATTTCATTATATAACAAATTTTTCACATAGTCAATATTAAACCTTAAGAAAAATTGTGGTATAATTATTCAAAAACATTCGTTTGGAGGCATCGTCATGGACAAAGAGAAAATTCTTGAAGAACTTAAGAATTCTGGTTTCAAAATAACAAAACCAAGAGTAGCCATAGTTGAAACGCTTTTAGAAAATTCTGATGGCCACCTAAGTGTTGAGGAACTGTATGATTTAGTAAAAGAGAAAAATCCGGATATTGGGATTACTACTGTCTACAGAACAGTTATGCTTCTCAAAGAACTTGGAATATTGAGAAAATTAGATGTTGACGAAACAAGGTGGAGATTTGAGTTTTCTGGGAATGAGTTGCACTATCATCATCACATAGTTTGTACAAAATGTGGAAAGATCGTTGAATTCAACGAAGATTTACTAGACGGTTTAGAAGAAGAAATAGAAAAAAAGTTTGGTTTCAAGATAACTAACCATATGCTAATTTTTTACGGACTGTGTAAAGAATGTAGAGAAAAAGATTGAAAAAATAGAAAAATTATTCGGCCGGGAAATTTCCCGGCTTTTTTGTTATTTTTTCATCTTAACAATTCTTAACAATTGTACATATTAGCTAAAAGAAGAAATGTAAAAATTGTGCCGACATCTGATGAGGAGGTGTGTATGTATGAAAAAAGTACTTATTATGGTTTTATTAGGAGTTTTAGGTGTATTTATCTTTGCTAACACCTTAGTTATCAAGGGTTCAAACACGATTCTTCCAATCACACAAGCTTGGGTTGAAGAATTCGCAAAGATGTATCCCAACGTAAAGGTAACGTTGGAAGGTGCTGGAAGTTCTACAGGCATAGCTGCACTTTTTAACGGTACAACAGACATAGCAAATTCAAGCAGATGGTTTAAAGATAACGAAGTTAAACAGATGAACAGTTCAGGAAAATGGTTCGCACCTATTTTGATCGGTTATGATGGTATAGCGATTGTTGTTAACAAAAACATTAATATTTCTAACATAACAATCGAACAGTTAAAAGATATCTACACCGGAAAGGTAACAAGATGGAACCAAATCGATCCAAGACTTCCAAACGCTGAAATTCAGGTGTTTTCAAGAAACACGGCATCAGGTACCTTCGAAGTTTTCAACGAAAAAGTTCTCAAAGGTGAAAGGATGTCTCCAAGAGTTAGAATGCTTGAATCTTCTATGGCGGAAGAAGAAGTTGTTGCAAGCACACCAAATTCAATTGCTTACTTTGGTATCGCTTACGTAACAGACAAAGTAAAAATTTTAACAGTCAACGGTGTAGCACCATCAAAGAGAAATATTCTTTCCGGTAAATATCCACTTGCAAGACCACTCTTTATGTTTATCGATATAACAAAAGGCTGGCCAAAAGAAGGTTCAATAATCGCAAACTTTTTAGAATTAGCTTTCTCAAAAAGAGGTCAAGAACTTGTTGAAAGCGTTGGATACATAGCTGCTTATGGTCAATAATCAAAGATAATATTTTGTAATACTTTCGGAGAGAACGAAAGTTCTCTCCTTTTATTAAGACGATTGTTAAGAAAGAAAAAAGTAAAATAAACTTTCTTAAAGAGGTGGTTTTTTTGAAAAGAGAATTGAAAGATAAATCGCGTAAGTATCTGCTGTTTATTGTCTCTGGACTTTCGATTTTAGTGCTTTTTGCAATATACTATTATACGATCAAAGAAGCAATTCCCGGTTTTAAGGCTTTCGGACTTGAATTTATTCTATCCAGAGAATGGTACCCCGTTTGGGATCCACCGGAATTTGGGATGTTAGCTCTTTTGGTTAACACACTTTTAGTAACTTTTTTTGGTTCAATTATAGTTGTTCCTTTAGGATATCTTTTAGCTATATATCTTCATGGATATGCACGCAGAAAAGAAAAAGAAATAATCAGAAGATTCATAGAATACCTTTCAGGGATACCTTCGGTAGTTGTCGCAGCTATTTTCTTAACTTGGGTTAGTCCGCTCTTTCCAAAAATTGGAATATACTCGCCTTTAAACATATCTTTAGCTGTTGGTGGTCTTGTTGTTCTGACTATACCACTTGCAACAATATTGATTTTAGAATCTCTTGATTCAGTTCCAAGAGAACTTGAAGAATCAAGTGCAGCGCTTGGAGCAAAGGAATGGAAGACGTACACAAAAATAACTACTAAAGCAGCGTTCAGTGGAATACTTAACACGATTGTACTAACTGCAAACAGATTAGCTGGTGAAACAATAGTTGTTGTTCTTTTAGGTGGTGGTGCTGCGATGATTCCAATAACTCCGTTCGATCCGATGAAGACATTAACCGCAGCGATAGCAAGTGAAATGCCGGAAACCGCACAATACTCAACTCATTACCACGCGCTTTTTGTAGCAGGTGCACTTTTAATCGGAATTTCCACAATTTTTGAAATCACGTCCGTTTATATTTCAAGGAGGCGGAAGCGATGAACACTAAGATTGTACTTAAAACAATAAGCTACTTATTAATTGCACTTATAGTTTTGTTCTTTTTCTTTGCTATATTCCCTGGGTTGAAATATTTTTCTGTTGAGTTTTTCACAAAAGCACCTTCCAATGCAATGACAAGTGGTGGAATATTTCCAGCAATCTATGGAACGTTAATAATATCAGTGTTAGCTTTGGGTATAAGTATTCCTCTTGGAATTCTACTCGGAGTAGCATTGTATGAGTATAATTTGAAGTACATAAAATACGCTGTTACAATACTAAGTGGTATACCTTCAGTTGTTTACGGTATGTTTGGACTTGCACTCTTCTCAATAACTATGGGTTTTAGAACTTCTATTATCTCAGGAGCACTAACGTTAGCACTTTTGGTTTTGCCCGTGATAGCTTCGGCTGTATATGAAGTTGTCGCAGCGATTCCAAGAGAAATTAGAGAATCTGCCTACGCTTTAGGAGCAAGAAAAACCGAAGTTATCTTTGATATGGTCTTACCATCTAACAAGAAAAGTATTCTCACAGTTTCTTTGGTAGCATCAGGAAGAGCACTTGGAGAAACTGCTCCGTTAATTCTAACAGCTGCGGTTTTTTATTCAACGAAACTACCAACGAGTATCTTCTCACCTACAATGACACTGCCAACACACATATATTTCTTGTCTGCAGCATACGGTCAGAGTGCACGTTGGATGGTACAAGGAGCAACATCTGTGCTAACAATCTTTGTTGTTTTGGTGTACTCAATAGCATTTTCGTTAAGGAGGAGTAAATGATGAGCGAAGAAAAAAATTTAGTTACTATCGAAACGATGAACTTTTCAGCTTACTACGGTTCTAAATTGGCAGTTAGGAGCGTGAATATTAAGTTTTATAAAAACAAAATAACCGCAATAATGGGACCTTCAGGATGTGGAAAATCTACACTTTTGAGAAGTATTAATAGAATAAACGATCTTATCCCAGAGTTTAAAACAGATGGTAGGATACTCTTTCACGGTCAAGATATATACGATCCTTCTGTAAACGTGTATAATTTAAGAAGAAGAATAGGAATGGTCTTCCAAAAACCGACGGCGTTTCCAATGAGTATTTATGAAAATATAGCATACGGTTTAAAGCTAATTGGTATAACCGACAAAAAAGAAATTATGGAACGTGTTAAGTTCTCACTTCAAAAAGCAGCTCTTTGGGATGAAGTAAAAGATGAACTGGACAAAAGCGCTCTAAAACTTTCAGGTGGACAGCAACAAAGACTTTGCATAGCAAGGGCGATAGCTATCGAGCCTGAAGTCATACTCTTTGACGAGCCTACAAGCGCACTCGATCCAATAGCAACACAAAAGATTGAATCTTTGATAGAAGAATTGGCACAAGATTATACCATAATAATTGTCACTCACAGCATTGCACAAGCTTCAAGAGTGTCAGATTATGTCGCTTTTATGTTCCAAGGCGAACTTATTGAATGGGGAAAAACAGAAGAAATTTTGAGAAATCCGAAAAACGAACTTACCGAAAATTATCTTAACGGAAGAATTGGTTAAAAGGAGGCAATAATATGGATGAACTTCACCACTATGAAAAAGAATATTCTTTGTTAAAAGCTGATATAATGAAGATGGTTTCTTTGGTCCTTGATTCATTCGATATGGCTGCGAAAGCTTTTGCAAGTACTGATATAAATTTAGCAAGAAAAGTTGTTGAACTTGATGACATTATAGATGAAGTTAACAGAGAAATTGAGAATTTGGTCTTAGACTTAATTGCCCGTTTTAGACCGTTTGGAAAGGAACTAAGGTACGTTATAACTTCTCTAAAATTTTCAATTGACCTTGAAAGAATAGCAGATCACGCTGTTAATTTTGCAGAACAGACGATATCACTCGTTGAAGGAAAAAAAGACATCGAATATCTTCCTGAAGTTAGAACAATGTTCGGAGAAGTTTTGGAGATGCTACAGGATGGTGTAAAAGCCTTTACGAAAAAAGATATTGATACCGCTGTCAAGGTTTGGAAAAACGACGACAAAATAGATAACCTTTATTTTGAAATAATTGATAAGGTTAAGCAATCAACCGATCAAAATTTTATAGTTTTGAACTTACTAATAGCGAGAGATTTAGAACGTGTTGCTGACCATGTTACGAACCTTTGTGAAGAAATTGTTTTTATAGAAACAGGTAAGGAGTTGAGGGAACTTGTATGATAATACTCATCGTTGAAGATGAAACTCAAATTGCAAGTAATTTGGAAAGACTATTTCTGGGTGAAGGTTACGATGTAGAGACCACAACTTCGATACGTGGAATGTACCAAAAGTTAGAAAAGATAGTTCCAGACATAATTCTTTTAGATTTAATACTTCCAGATGGCAACTCGGTTAATGAAGTTCAGAATCTTAGAGAAAAATTTCCAAATACCGGAATAATAATTATCTCGGCAAAAGCAAGCGATTTGGATAAAATACTGGGAATAGAGCTTGGTGCAGATGATTACGTTGGGAAACCTTTTAATCCAAGGGAAGTCTTAGCACGAGTTAAAGCGTATCTGCGAAGAACACGTGGAAGTAAAGAAGTTCTAAGATACGGAAAACTCGAACTATACCTGAGCGATTATGTTGTTATGTATAACGGAAAGCAAGTTGAAATGACGGCAAAAGAATTTGAAATACTAAAGATGCTTGCTGAAAGACCAGACAGAGTATTTTCAAGAGAAGAGATTTTAGATAGAATATGGAATGATAATTTCGACGTTTACGACAGGGTTGTTGATGTTCATATTAACAACATACGAAGAAAGATAGGAGACGGTTGGATTCTTACTGTTCGTGGAGTTGGTTATAAATTCTCGAAAAAAGGTGATCAAGGTTGAGTAATCTTGAATATTTGAGAAAAATTATCGATTGTTATGACGAACCAACATTTGTTTTGGAGCGGTTTAAGGTTTTACTTGCAAACCACTCAGCTTTTGAGTTGTTTGGTGAATGTGAAAAAATGGATATATTTGACTTTTTCTTAAGTGAAGAAATACACACACTGCGTGAAAAATTGTTATCTGAAGAAGATTTTAAGGAAAGGATCAGAATCTTTGTCCCTTCACTAAATAGTTGGAAAGATTACGAGGTTTCTTACTACAAAGATACGATGCTACTTATTTTAAAAGATTTGACGAAAGAACAGAACCTGCAAGAAGCAAAAATGAACTTCTCAATAATGGTTTCGCATGAATTGAAAAATCCATTGGGCTCAATAAAGGCAAGTTTATCGGAACTTCTGGAGAGTGAAACGGACGAAGAAAAGATAAAAAGATACTACTTTATTCAAAAGGACCTTGAGAGAATTGAAAGGATTCTCCAACAGATAGAGTACATTGTAATGGTTCAGCTTGGTTTGTACGAACCTAAGGTAGAGATTATAAATACAAAAAAACTTGTTAAAGAAATTCTGTCCGAACTCGGAATCAAGATAAAGAATAAGGGAGTTAAAATCAAAGCTTCATTCTTTGACGAGCAAATAGAAAGTGACTATTTTGTTCTTAAGACCATTCTCACAAACCTTTTGTCAAATGCTATTAAGTATTCCCACGAAATGGGTGAGATCGAATTAATCGTTGCACGAGAGAAACTCGTGGTAAAAGATCACGGAATAGGACTTCACAGTTCGGAAATTGATAAGATATTCCAGCGATTTTACAGAACAGAAACTGCGAGAAAAAAAGCCCCAGGGTCAGGATTGGGGCTCGCTGTTGTAAAATATCTTTGCGATTTAATGAACTACGAAATTGTTGTTGAGTCGAAATATTTGAAAGGAACAACTGTAACAGTATTTCTAGGAAGCAGTCAATAAAAAATTACTTGTTTTCTGCTTCTTCTAAATACTTGTACAGAGCCTGAATATCTTCGCTAAAGACTACTTTGTTAAAGGTTTCAACAATTTTCCTGTCGTACAATGCTTCAATTTTTTTGTTAATTTCATCTAAAGCCTCTTCCATTTTTAGTGCGTTTCTGTACGCTCTTTTTGATACCATTGCGTCAAATGAATCTGCAACAGCGATTATTTTAGAATAGAGTGGAATCTCTTCGCCATTCAGCCCTTCCGGATAGCCGGTTCCGTTTAATCTTTCGTGGTGGTATTTTATTCCCATTATTACTTCGTTTGAAAAACCCGATTCTTGAAGAACTTCAGAACCTTTGATAGGATGAGCCTTGATTATTTCAAATTCTTCTATAGTCAAAAGTCCTGGTTTGTTCAGAATTTCATAAGGTACAAATAATTTTCCAACATCATGCAAAAGTCCGCAGATATACAATTCGGTTAGCAACGACTTTTCTAGTCCTAATTTTTCTCCTATTCTTAACGATATGTAAGCAACTCTCTCAGAATGTCCCTTAGTGTAACTGTCATGAAGTTCGACAGCTTTTGCAAAAGATTTGGCTAATTTAATGTTGTAATTAAGTGCTTCTTCAAGTATTGAACGGTAAGTTATGAATGTACTCATAAGTTGGGCAAATTTTTCGGCAAGTTTTATATCGTCACTATTGAATTCAGCAAGGCTATTTTCGTCTATATCCAAATTCATCCATCCTAAAACTGCACCCTTGTTTCTAAATGGAACGATTAGTGATTGCTTTATAGGTTTGCTAATCTCTTTTAAAGTTTTGACCTTTGTTATTTCACCTTTTCTCTTGTTTGAAAGGATATTTGAAAAAACAGAAGTTTCCTCAGGGCAAATAAATATTTCCGCGTTAAAATCAGATTCGTTGAATTTTTCTTTGTTATGTCCTATACTAGCTAACATCAGGATTTTTTTGTCCTTTAAAACTGTTACACTTCCGTACTTTGCTTTTTTTATTATAGCCAGCGCTGTTTTCAGTGACTTGTCGGCAAATTCTTCAAGTGTCAAACTGTCGTTTTGTATCATAGCAGAAAGTTCTAAAACCATTGAAAGGATATTAAAATTCGAACTTGTCTCGTTTTGCTCAATTATTTCAAAAATATCATGCAACGGTTGGGTACGTTTTTTCCTAAAGGGCAATTTTCTAAACCTCCTGCTGAGACTGGAAGTATGGCTGACTTATCTTAAAACAGCAAAAACATACAAGAATATGATATACTGAAAAGAGATTTTTTGTATGAATTTGTTGTAAACATATTTTACTGCATATGTAAAAACATTTTGACTTAAATAAAACGGGGATGTCTCCCCGTTTACTATTTATTACTGTTTTTGAACCATATCCAAGAACATTTTATGTATTCTCAAATCATCGGTTAGTTCTGGATGAAAACTCGAGACTAAGACATTCTTTTCTTTCAACAGAACAGGATCGTTTCCAAGATATGCCAATACTTCAACATTCGAACCCCATTGGACAACCTTGGGAGCGCGTATGAATATCGCTTTAAATTTTTCCTCTAAGCCTTTGATTTCTATCTCTTCATCAAAACTATCTACCTGGCGACCGTATGCATTTCTGACAACATCTATGTCTATAACTCCAAGAGATTCTTGAGGATAATTCTCTATCTTTTTTGCTAACACTATAAGTCCGGCGCAAGTTCCGTAAACTGGGAACCCTTCCTTGATTTTTTCCCTCAGTTTTTCAAAAAGTCCGATTTTTTTCATTATCCTTATCATCGTTGTTGATTCGCCACCGGGAATAATCAATCCAGAAATTTCATCAAGCTGTTCAGGTTTGTTTACAACAATAACTTCGACACCTAATTTTTCTAAAGCTATTTTGTGTTCTCTGAAATCTCCTTGAACACCGCTAACACCTATTTTCATTTTTCACCAACCTCTTTCTTGGAGTCTAACATCGAGCTCGGATATTTCTAGTCCTTCCATTGGTTCACCTATATCCTCAGAGATCTTTAAGAGCATTTCAGGGTCGTTCCAGTATGTGACAGCTAAAACAATTGATCTAGCCATCTTTGCCGGGTCTTTTGATTTGAAGATACCACTGCCAACGAAGACACCATCAGCACCGAGCATCATCATCAATGCAGCGTCTGCTGGAGTTGCAACTCCACCAGCTGCGAAGTTAACAACTGGGAGTCTTCCAAGTTTCTTAACTTCCAAAACAAGCTCAACAGGTGCACCGATTTCTTTTGAATAGCTGACGATTTCTTCGTATTCCATATTTTGTACTCTTCTAATTTCTCCCATAACCGTTCTCATATGTTTGACTGCTTCAACAACATTTCCTGTACCAGCTTCTCCTTTTGTTCTTATCATCGCAGCGCCTTCTGCAATTCTTCTCAAAGCTTCTCCAAGGTTTCTTGCACCACAGACAAATGGAACTTTGAATTCGTGCTTGTTGATGTGGTATTTGTCGTCAGCTGGTGTGAGAACTTCTGATTCGTCTATAAAGTCAACACCCAAAGCTTCCAAGATTTTTGCTTCAGCGATGTGTCCGATTCTCACTTTTGCCATAACTGGTATTGAAACGGCATCCATGATCTCTTTTATTTTGGCAATACTTGCCATTCTTGCAACTCCACCGGCTTTTCTTATGTCAGCTGGAACTCTTTCAAGAGCCATGACTGCACAAGCACCGGCTTCTTCAGCTATTTTTGCTTGTTCAGCGGTTGTAACGTCCATTATAACTCCACCTTTAAACATTTCCGCAAAACCTTTTTTAATCTCCCATGTTCCTTTTTCCATAATCTATGCACCTCCTCAAAATTGTGATTAACCAAAATCACAGAATTAGAGTTTCTGTATATTCACCGAATACTTCCTTCAAAGCGTTTGTGATTTCACCAACAGTAGCATAAGCCTTCACAGCTTCAAGAACATACGGGAATAAGTTTTCGTTTGTACTTGCAACATCTTTTATCTTTGTCAAAATTTTCTTCACCTTTTCATTATCTCTTGTTTCTCTAAGTTTTTTCAGTCTTTCTTTTTGTTTCCTTTCAAGTTCTGGATCAACTTTGAGAATCTCTTTTTGTTTAAGATCTTCTTCGACTTGGAATTTGTTGACTCCAACGATTATTTCTTCACCTTTTTCAATCGCAAGTTGCATCTTGTAAGCACTTTCGTGAATTTCTCTTTGGACGTATCCAAGTTCAATAGCTTTAGTCATTCCACCAATAGAATCTATCTTTTCGATGTATTCCATAGCTATCTTTTCAAGTTCGTTTGTCATAGCTTCTATGTAATACGAACCAGAAAGCGGGTCTATTGTATCGCACACACCTGATTCGTAAGCGATTATTTGTTGAGTTCTAAGAGCGATTCTTGCAGATTCTTCGGTTGGAAGTCCTAAAGCCTCGTCGTAGCTATTCGTGTGGAGCGATTGTGTGCCGCCTAAAACTGCTGCAAGTGCTTGTAAAGCCACCCTTACAATATTATTCAAAGGTTGCTGAGCTGTCAATGTGGAACCGCCAGTTTGGGTGTGGAATCTGAGCTTTAAAGCTTCAGGTTCTGTTACATTGAATCTTGTTTTCATTATCTTAGCCCAAAGTCTTCTTGCGGCTCTGAACTTCGCAATCTCTTCCAAAATATTGTTGTGTGCTGCAAAGAAGAATGAAAGTCTTTTTCCAAAAACGTTTGGATCAAGACCTGCTTTAATTGCCGCTTCTACGTAAGCTATACCATCTGCAAGCGTAAAGGCTATTTCCTGAGCCGCTGTAGCTCCCGCTTCCCTTATGTGGTAACCGCTTATGCTTATCGGATTCCATTTTGGCATATACTTTGAACAGTAATCGAAGATATCAGTTATAAGTCTCATCGATGGTTGAGGTGGAAAAACGTAAGTTCCCCTTGCTATGTACTCTTTTAATATATCGTTTTGGATAGTTCCACTAAGTTTATCTTGTGAAACTCCTTGCTTTTCTGCAACCGCTATGTACATAGAGAGAAGTATCATCGCAGTACTGTTTATCGTCATCGATGTACTGACTTGGTCGAGTGGGATTCCGTCAAAAAGAATCTCCATATCTTCCAAAGAGTCTATAGCAACTCCAACTCTTCCAACTTCTCCTTCAGCCATCGGATCGTCTGAGTCGTAACCTATCTGTGTTGGAAGATCGAAAGCAACTGAAAGACCTGTTTGACCTTGTTGGAGCAAGTATTTGTATCTTTTGTTCGATTCTTCAGCGGTTCCAAAACCTGCATACTGTCTCATTGTCCAATGCCTTGCACGATACATCGTTTGTTGGACGCCACGAGTGTAAGGATATTCTCCAGGAAATCCTATTTCTGAAACATAATCGATTCCTTCAGTATCTTTTGGAGTGTAGAGTCTTTTTATCACATATCCAGATGTCGATTTGAATTCTGGTTTTCTTTCTGGAACTTTCGAGATAGACTTTTGAACAGCTTGTTCATATTTTGCAAGCATTTGCTCGAATCTTTCGTCCATTTTCCACAGCCCCCTCATCTTAGATTGATTTTATCCCATCCTATTTATCTTAGTCCCTTTTTCATCTTCACCATAATACATCTTTGTCATCTGTTTCCCTTTTTCAAGGTTTTCGATCGTTGTTTTAAGCTCTTTTAGCTTTTCACTTAGTATTAACTTTCTTCTCTCATCTGCCTCAGCTATCATTTTTAAAACTTCTGTATCAGCGGCTTCTAAAAATTTCTGACGTTTTTCCAAAAGAAGATCTATAAGTTCAAAATCTTCAGCCTCTATAGCTGTGTCTATCAAATTTTCTATTTCTTCAAGAGATTGTAACTCATCTAAATTTATTTCGCCATTTTCAGTGTTTTCTTTTTTTTCTTCGTCCATATCTCTCATTCTCCCTTGACTTCTTTGAAAATAGGTCGCATTTGATAGAACTCTATAGCTATTTCTTTCAACGGCTCTATGAAAAAGCTTCTATTTTCAAAATCGTAATGTGGTAGTTTTAAATCTTTTGTGTAAAAGTATAAATTCCCATAAAAGAGTATGTCTATGTCTATCGTTCTCGGACCCCACTTTTCAGTTCGTACTCTTCTTAAAATCTTTTCTATCTCAAGCAATCTTTTCAACAATTCTGTTGGAGATTTGTCAGTTGAGATTTCGATAACGCAGTTCAGAAAATCAGGTTGATCCGTCTTTCCGTAAGGTTTTGTCTCGTATATCTTTGAAACTTTAAGAACTTTTTCCTGCTGACTTATTATGTCTAAAGCTTTTTCAATATTCTGCTTTCTATCTCCCAAGTTGCTTCCAAGGCCTAAAAAAACAAAGCCGTTCACCTTCTCTAAAATTACGGAAGCTAAAGCAAATTTATCATGAGATATCGATATATGTGCAAAATTGAAATTTCCAAAATCTTTGTGAAACCATAACTGTGGTTTTCCGTCTTCAGAATTTAATATCGATATATCTTGAAAGCTCTGTATCCCCGTTCCTAACGCTTTGAAAAAAGCTTCTTTTCCAGCAAATCTTCCCGCTAAGTATTGATTGAATTGATTTAAAGACTTAACACTCTTTTTTTCAAACTCCGTTAAAACTCTGTCCGGAAATCTTTCATTAACTTTATTCAGCCTTTCAATATCTACTATATCAGTTCCAAATCCAACAATCAAACTGGATATCCTCCTTCATACCTTTCTAACCAATCTGCGTCTATTGCCAAACCGTTCTCATATTTCTCTTTCAGATATTTTTTTCCAACTTCTCCAAGCAAAACGTATATCAAAAGTTCTTCATCATTTTCGGCCAAAAGTCCTATTTCTTTCTTTGCTTTCTCTAGTTCAGGTTGGATGTAATCTGCAGCTCTTCCATCTATCGGTTTTTCATCCCCAAGTATTAGTTTAATAAATTCTTCGTCGATCGGTGCAGGTGGTTTTCCGTACATTCCTTTGACGTATTCTTTTACTTCTTTTGTCACTTTTTCGTATCTTTTACCGGTCAGTACGTTGAGAACCGCCTGAACACCAACTATCTGACTTGTTGGAGTAACAAGTGGCGGGTATCCTAAATCTTTCCTAACTCTTGGTATTTCTTTCAACACTTCATCAAGTTTGTGTAGCATCTTCTGCTCTGAAAGTTGTTTTACAAGATTTGAATACATTCCACCTGGAACTTGTGCGGTAATCGTTCTGTGGTCGATGCTTAGCATCTTTACATCGTAAGCACTTAATTTTTCCCTTACATTCCAAAGATATTTGACTATCTTATCAACTCGGTGCCAATCTATTTCAGGTAATTGTTTGTATTGAGCAAACGAATAATAAGTTGACTCAAATGCAGGCTGACTTGTTGTGGTTGCAAATGGGGAAATTGCTGTATCAAAGATATCAGCTCCAGCTTCTAAAGCAGCTAAATAAGCCATATCGGCAAGTCCAGCGGTGCAGTGCGAGTGAACTTCAACTGGAAGGTCAAAATTCTTTTCAAGGGCGCTCACAAGTTCATACGCTGATTTTGGAGTTAATAATCCAGCCATATCTTTTATACAGAGCGAATGTACACCACGTTCTACTAATTTTTTCGCGTATTCTACATAGTACTCAACAGTATGTACGGGGCTTACCGTGTAGGACAACGCACCTTGAACGTGCAACCCGCATTCAAGGGAAACCTCTATGCTTTTTTCAAGATTTCTAATATCGTTTAGTGCGTCGAAGATTCTAATAACATCAATTCCGTTTTCAGAAGCTTTCTTTATAAATAGCTCAACTACATCGTCAGCGTAATGCCGGTAACCAACTAAATTCTGACCTCTTAAAAGCATCTGAGCTTTGGTCTTTTTTAGAAGATTCTTTATCGTTCTCAACCGTTCCCAAGGATTCTCATTTAGAAATCTTACGCAAACATCGAATGTTGCTCCACCCCAAACTTCCATAGCGTTGAATCCAAGCTCATCAAGTTCGGGGATTATCGGAACCATATCCTTTGTACTCATTCTCGTTGCTAAAAGAGATTGATGACCATCTCTCAATGTGGTATCAGTGAACATATTTTGTCACCACCTTAATTTTTTGCTCTTCAAGTAAAATTGTAACACATTTTATAAAAGTTAAAAGTACTCCGAAAGACAAAAAAACGTCATTTTGAGTAAAATTAACCAGCATACAGTCAAATATTTATGGTATAATTATTAAAAAAAGAAAAAGGAGCGATGTTTGTGAAAAAGTGGGAATTCTATTTTATCTTATTTATAGGTTTCATCATTTTTTTCTTCGGATTGATAACCCTTGCAATCTATTTTGCAATTTTGTACCTATCACCACTTATTTCGAATTTGACTGGAATTAGCTTTGTGAGTTCAAGATTCTTAGTTTTAGCGTTTCTTTCCATAATCGGTAGCGGAGTTTTTTTGAGTTTTTACCCTATCTCAAAAGCTCTCAATGGTAATTCTTCTTTCCATATATTCATAGCGTTCGCTTTTGCAACTCTTTCGCTTGGGATTCAACTCTACAAGCTCGCAGTCTTAGGACCAACTTGGATAGGTGTTGAGATTCTTGGAACTTCTGGAAATACTAATGAAATGATGTACTTAAGCGCAGCGTATTTTGTCTTTACACTGATAATCTTTGCCCTTGAGTTCACTATTTTAAAACAAGAAGTTTCCGGAGAAAAGGAGTCAAGAAATGAAAAGAGTACTCGGCGTTATAGTTGAATACAATCCTTTTCATTATGGACATTTGTTTCACTTGAAAAGTGCTCAAAAAATTGTTAACCCAGAATACACTGTTGCAGTAATGAGTGGCAATTTCTGTCAGCGCGGAGAACCTTCGATAATAGAAAAGTTTGCAAGAGCAGAAATTGCTCTAAAAAATGGTATTGATATCGTTTTTGAACTACCATTTGTTTACTCTATTCAAGATGCAGGTGGTTTTGCACTTGGAAGTGTTTGGAGTCTGCATAAAACTGGAGTTGTCACCGATATTGTCTTTGGAAGTGAAAGCAGTAGTTTGGAAATGATTGAAAAGTGTGCAAAAACCTTAGTTGAACAACCTGAAGAATTTCAGGTTATAATCAAAAAATATCTTAAGGAAGGCTATTCTTATCCGAACGCAAGAAAATACGCTCTGAAAGAATATTTTGGAGAAGAATACGAAAAACTGTTCAAATCTAATGACATACTGGGAATCGAATACGTCAAAACTTTGATTGAGCTGAAAAGTACAATTAAACCGAATGTTATAAAAAGAGTAGGTGCAATGTATACTGATGAAGAATTGAAAGGAAAATTTTCTTCTGCAACAGCTATTCGCAAAGCGATAAAAGAATGGGTAGACATTGCTGAATATGTTCCAGAAACTACATATGAAATACTGAAAAGAGAGTTTTCTTTAGGAAGGGGACCGGTTTTCTGGGAAGATTTGAACTTTATACTTTCAGTTTTTAGGCTTTACAAAAGGGAAGATTTTGAGAAGATACATAGCTTTAACGAAGGACTTGATAAAAGATTTTACGATGCAACAAAAGAGGCTGGAACACTTCAAGAGTTTACAGAGATTGTGAAGGCAAAAAGATTCACATTTTCAAGGATCAGAAGGGCAATCCTCCACGCATTTTTCAAGATGGAAAAAGATATGGTTGAAAAGGCGAATAAACTTGGACCGCAGTATCTGAGAGTTTTAGGTTTTACTGAAAAAGGGCGAGAACTTCTTAGCGAGATGAAAAAAGTGTCTAAAGTACCTATAGTGCCAACTGCTTCTTTATACAAGAATATCCTTAAAGAGTACGACAAACAAATAAAAAGTGGAGAATTGCGTTGGAATATAGACCCAGAACTTTATTTATGGATGTTTGAAAAGGAGTTTCAAGCAAGTGATGTCTATACAACGCTGTTCAAAGACAAAAACCAAAGAAAAGCTGGACTTGATTTTAGAATGCCTGTTATAATTTAAGCGTTAGAGAATCGATTAAGCTAAAGGAAGGTAGAGTGCCGAAATATGAACGAAATAGTAATAGTCCCAAGTGAAAAATACTTTCACAATGAAGCGTTCAAAAACTATTTAAAAGTTCCAGATTTTGACATTTTGTACGAAGAAGATTTAGAACCATCTTGGGAAATCAGAAGTAAAAGATTAATAGCTTTTAAACATGCTTTGGAAGGAAAATTGAAAGCTGTAGCTACACTTAGAGCTTTGCTACATTTTATTATTCCACCTCAGGAACTGGAAAGAAATATTTTCAATCTCAAAATCGGTGATGAGTTCAAGCTAACAGATAAAGATTTTACAAAGATGGGATACAAAAGAGTCTTCAACGTCAGAGAAGGTGGAACATTTGCAATTCGCGGAGAAATTATTGATTTTATAGGTCCTGACAACATTCCGTACAGAATAGAGTTGTACGATAATCTGATTGAAGAAATTCGGCAGTTCGATGTTAATACACAAAAGAGTGTGAAAAAGTTAGAGTATGCACTACTGATGCCAGCCAGAGAATATTTGACTGACGAAGACGACAAAGTTTCAGTATATTCAGGTCGTTACGTAAGCTCAACAATATTGGATTACAACGTAAGACTTTACGTTGTTGAAAGACAGAAAACGATTGAAAATTTTGTAAATCTTGAAAGAGAAATTCTCAAAGCTATAGAATCAAATGAACGAAAGTTGGAGTACAGAAATAATGTACTTTTCAGCTATGTAGATTTAATTTCAAAAGCGGAAAATATTGAAATATCTTTAGGTTTAGAAACTCACGAAATAGAAGAACCACAAAGCTTAGAACTTGCAGGGTTAATTACTGAGGAAGAACTACAACCCGGTGATATTGTTGTTCACAAAAAGTATGGTATAGCTCAATTTGTTGAAATAAAGAAAGTAGAAACAGCAGGAAAGATAAAAGAATTTTTACTCTTAAGATTTTCCGATTCTTTTCTTTATGTTCCAATAGAAAGAATAGACCTTGTCGACAAATACGTTGGTGAATCTTCTGCTGTAAAACTTGACAGCTTAAAGAAAAACACATGGATTAAGAGAGTTAATAAAGTAAGAAAAAATATAGAGGAAATCGTAAAGGACTTGGTTTTGATACACCATGCAAGGCAGTACGTTAATGGAGTAATATTAGAAGGCAACGAAGAACTTGAAAAAGAATTCGCTGATACTTTTGAATACATCGAAACCGAAGACCAGATTAAAGCTATAGAAGAAGTCTTTGAAGATTTAAGAAGTACAAAGCCAATGGATAGACTCCTTGTTGGTGATTCTGGATACGGAAAAACAGAAGTAGCTATAAGGGCACTCTTTAGAACTGTTGTTAGTGGTAAGCAAGGAGTTTTGCTTGCACCTACAACAATACTTGCTCAACAACATTATGAAAACATAAAAAAACGGATGGAACCGTTTGGCGTTAGAGTCGCACTATTGAACCGTCTTTCAACTGACAAAGAAAAGAAAGAAATGTTGGAAAATGTAAAAAATGGGAAAATAGACATATTGGTTGGAACACACAGCATATTAAATAACGTAGTTTTCGCTGACCTTGGCTTGGTTGTTATAGATGAAGAACAAAGGTTTGGAGTTGAGCAAAAAGAAAAGCTAAAAAAACTGCGAGTCAACGTGAATGTTCTATCCATGAGTGCAACTCCAATTCCAAGAACTTTAAATATGGCTTTTTCAAAGCTTAAAGATTTGTCTGAAATCAAAACTCCACCATTCGGTAGAAAAGAGATACAAGTTAACATATTGCCTTACAACGAAAACACTATCAAAATTGCGATTATTAGGGAAGTCAACAGAGGTGGACAAGTACTTTACGTACACAACAGAGTTAACACTCTTCCAAAGGTTTATGAAAGGCTTAAGGAACTCGTACCTGAAATCAAAATAGGTATAGTTCACGGACAAGAAAGCAAAAGAGAGTTAAAACGTAACGTTGAGCTTTTCTACAAAGGTGAGCTTGACCTTCTTTTGGCTACCACGGTTATAGAGAGCGGTATCGATGTTCCAAAGGCAAATACAATTATCGTTGATGATGCTCATAGATACGGTCTTGCTCAGCTTTATCAGCTTCGAGGAAGGGTTGGAAGGTCTGATAAGTTAGCTTTTGCGTACTTCTTATATCCAAAGAGTGCAAATTCAAAAGTTATCGAACGACTTTGGACTATAAAAAAGTACGTTGGACCTGGCAGTGGAATGAAGATAGCGATGGCTGACATGGAGATAAGAGGTGTTGGAAGCGTTTTCGGACTTGAACAACATGGAAACATAAACGATGTTGGATTAAACTATTATCTGGAAATGTTAGATGATGTTTTGGCACAAGTAACTAACAGTGAGAAGATTAAATCGAAGCTAGATGTAGAACTTGAAGGTATAACTGAGAGTATCTATATTCCAGAAGAGTACATATTTGATCCCTTCGAAAGACTAAGGTTTTACAGACGGATTGCGGCGGAAGTTGAGCCTGAAAAGCTTGTTGAAATAATGAACGAGATGCAAGATAGATTTGGAAAACTACCAAAAAGTGTTCTCAATTTGTTCAAATATGCCGTATTTAGAATTGCATTAAGTAGATACGGTGTTAAAAGACTCAGACTATCAGACATTAACTTTGTTGTAGAATTTGAAAAAGGAAAATTCCACAAATTTACCGAAAAGTACACATACAATGAGAAGGATAACGTTTTTATATTCTATGCTGATGTGGAAAGTTTCGTCAACGAATTAGTAGGTGAGATAAGTGAAGATATATGGGTACGTAATGGAAACCTATGGTAAATTTGTGAAAGTGAGAACGAAGGACGGGGAAGTTGTAATAAAATCCGAAAAAGCAAATTCGCTAAAAGATAAAAAAACTATCGAGATAAAGAATTCTGGTTACGGAGATCTAAAAGCCAAAATCGTGGCTGGACCTTCGCAAGAGTTACCATCTTTGAAAAGTCTTCAATTGGTAGATCAGTACTTTGGTGAAGTTGATTTTGCAACACAACTTGCCAATTTTTTAGACGAGCTAAGTAAGCGAATTATTGTAGATTCAGAATTTTTGAAAAAGTTGAGAGACTATATTTACAAAGAAAAAGACGAAGAATTTGAATATGTACTAAAATTGTTGTCTGGAAGATACGGATTATTGTCAAACGGAAATCTTGTGATCTTTCTTGATAAAATTCTTGGTACTTTTGAGATTTTTGGAGAAGATACAACTGGAAAGATAACTGGTTTAGTTAAGGAAAGTGAAGTTGTAGTCTACTTTGAAAAAATACCACAGAAAGTTGATGAACTGTACCAAAAGTTGAAACAATATTTCGGTAGTGTGGTTATAAAGAAAGAAGGTTACGAAAATGGATTCTACGGATAAATTAGCTGTTGCGTTAAGATATGATCCTTCAAAAGATTATGTTCCCTTTGTAGTTGCAAAGGGAAAAGATGAGATAGCTGAAGTAATAATTGAGATTGCAAAAAAAGAAGGTATTCCAATAGTAAAATCTCCAAAACTTGTTCGTGAACTTATGAAACTTGAAGTATTAGATTTTATTCCGAGCAAATTATACGTTGCGGTTGCCCAGGTTTTGGCTTTTGTCGAGACTGTCAAAAATAAGTAAAAAGGGGTGATATTGTGAAGAGACTGTTTGTGCTGATTTTTTGCTTACTGATGTTTTCAACTCTTTTTTCGCAGACAAGCTTTCAAATAACGATTTCATTTGGTAATATACAATACACAAATCTACCAGACTACGCTGTTGTCTTTGTAACCAGTGAATCTTTTGTTAGAATCGTAGTTAACGGAAAATACATTGGAACAACCGACGTGTTTGGAAGACTTGTTTACGTTTTCAAAGAAGAAGGTTTCTACGAAGCTTGGGCTGACATAGGGGAACCTATTACACAGAAGATAACTTTCTACGTCTCGAAGAAACCCACTTACGTTTATATGCCGATTATAAAATTCACAAGGTTAACTGTCTTTTCAAATGTGTATCCAGTGTACGTTTATTATGACAAATATCTTTTAGGTGTGGCTACAAAAGATGCTCCGTACGTAAACGTTCCACAAGGAAACGTTCAGCTGACTTTTTATGCAAAGGCTCATAAAAGCATCTCTAAATCCGTACAGACGGTTGGAAATGACACACCTGTTTGGGTGGAATTTGAACCTGAGAAGTTCAATTTTGAACTTATTGTTGAACCAAAATCTTTTTCGCCAAACAACGATTGGTTTGAAGACACAACACAAATCAAAATGTATTTGTCAACTGATGCAATTTTAAGACTACAAATAATCGATAAATCTGGTAAAATATTATTGGAAAAGGTTATAGATGGAAAACCTGGAGCAAACATATTTGAATGGAATGGTTCGAAATTGCCGGATGGTGAGTACACGGTCAAGGTTTTTGCTGATAATGGTTTAGAAACGATAGAAAGAACACAGTCTGTAATAATTGATACATCCGCTTACACTTATAGAAAAGAGATTACACTTGGAATTTTAGCGGTTATTACCGGTTTAGTAATATACTTGATAGCAACTCAAAAATAGATTTGAAACGATTAAGAAAACTTTCGGAGGTGTTTTGTAGTGATAGCTTACGAGTTAAAACAAAAGATTGAAGAACTTGAGAAAAAGTATCAGGATATTATTGAAGTCTTTCATCCAGAAAAGAAGATTGAGCAACTAAAAAAACTTGAAGAAGAAAGTCTAAAGCCAGATTTTTGGAACGATCAAAAAAAGGCGCAATCTGTTTTGAGAGAACTTCAAAGAATCAGAAGAATTCACGAAGATACGGAAAAACTCAAAGATTTGTTTGAAGATGTCAAAATAGGCATAGAGCTTTCAGAAGAAGATCCATCTATGGAAGCCCATGTTGAAGAAATTGTGTCAGAAATAGAGAGCAAACTGAGAGAGTACGAGCTTGAGCTTATTCTCAATGGTAGGTTTGATGCTTCAAATGCGTACCTCTCAATTCATCCCGGAGCTGGTGGTACTGAGTCCCAAGACTGGGCTTCGATGCTTATGAGAATGTATATGCGATGGGCTGAAAAACATGGCTTTGGTGTAGAAATTGTCGATTATCAGGAAGGTGAAGAAGCTGGAATAAAGAGTGTAACGCTTTATATAAAAGGTGATTACGCTTACGGGTATCTGAAATACGAACGTGGTGTTCACAGATTAGTTAGAATTTCACCATTTGATGCTAACAAAAGAAGGCACACTTCTTTTGCTTCTGTAAATGTGCTACCAGAAATAGAAGAAGATATAGATATCGAGATAAATCCGGAAGATTTGAGAATCGATACCTACAGAGCAAGTGGAGCTGGTGGACAATACGTCAACAAAACAGAATCAGCAATAAGGATAACTCACATACCAACTGGTATAGTCGTCACATGTCAAACTGAAAGGTCGCAGCTTCAAAACAGAGAAACTGCGATGAAAATGTTGAAAGCAAGGCTTTACCAGCTTGAGATAGAAAAGAGAAGGAAGCAGTTGGAACAAATACAAGGAGAGTTGAAAGATATAAGTTGGGGTAACCAGATAAGGTCTTACGTTTTCCAACCGTACACAATGGTAAAAGATCATAGAACTGATGTTGAAACAGGAAATATTGAAGCTGTAATGGATGGCGAAATTGATATCTTTATCGAAGCGGAATTAGTTTACTACGCAAAATTAGGATTAAATGACTAGGCAGCGGGGTGGAAAAGATGGCGAAAGTTTTTGTTGTAACATCTGGAAAAGGTGGAGTTGGAAAGACAACCTTCACTGCAAACCTTGGATGTACTTTAGCAAAGATGGGTGAAAGGGTTTGTCTCATTGACGCTGATATTGGTCTTAAGAACTTGGACGTTGTTCTCGGTGTTGAAAACAGAATAATCTACACATCTTACGATGTAGTTAACGGTACAGTTTCAGCTAAGGAAGCACTTGTGAAGCACAAAGTTTTGAAAAACCTTTATTTGCTTGCTGCATCACAAGTTGCAACCAAAGAAATGATGACTCCAGACGATATGAAGAAAATCGTAAACGAACTGTACGATGATTTTGATTTCATACTCATTGACTCACCAGCTGGTATTGAGAGAGGATTTAGAAACTCTGTTGCTCCAGCTGAAGCTGCGTTTATCGTTACTACACCAGAACTTCCGGCGATTTCAGATGCCGACAGAGTGATAGGTTTACTTGAGAACTTTGGATTTTCTAATGACAGAATGTTCTTAGTTTTGAACAAATTCAAACCACATATGGCGAAAAGAGGAGATATGCTTGACAAAGACGACGTTGAAAAAGCGTTGGCTATGAGATTAATAGGTGTTATCCCAGATTCCGAAGAAGTAATAATTGCTACTAATAAAGGACTTCCTGTGGTTTTAGATGATGGAACATTACTAAGCAAGAGCTTTGAAAACATCGTTAAGAGACTTAAGGGGACGTTAGTGCCCATCGAAGAAGATTTAAAAGGTGTCTCCAAAGGATTTTTAGCAAGCATCTTCTCAATGTTTAAGAGGTGATAATGATGTGGATTATAGATATATTCAAGAAGGATAAAAAGAAAAGCAGAGGAAAACTTCCAAAGGAAGAAGCAGCAGAGAGACTTGAAAATATGCTAACAAGAAGAAGAGAAATAGTTAGCAGAATTCCGGTCGAAGAATTTGAGACAAACTCTGAAGAGATAAAGAGAGCTGTTGTTGAGACTATATCAAGAAAGCTGAACCTTCCACCTGAAAAGGTCAAAGTTGATTATCAGGAGGAGAATGGATACATAGTAATTGTGACGAACGTGAATTTTAAATAACTAAACGTTAGGTTGGTGAAAGAATTGAGAAATCTTTTCTTAAAAATTGTGATATTCGTAGTTTTAGTGTCATTGTTAGTTATCACAACGAGCTGTGCTTATCTTATTTCTGAATTATTTAAAAAGCCTTCAGGAAACAGAATTATACCAATTACTATTTTCTTACAATATGCTCCGGAAGTACCATCAGATGTTTCTGAAAAGATTGATTATACACAACTTATTACAGCAACGCTCGATTCTTTTGTATTTAAAATAAACGATCAGAATTTTGAACCAGGGATTAGAGATAACTCAATCATCGATTTAAAAGAATTCTCTTACGACGGATACAATAAATCTTACAGTGGTCCTGTTATTCAAAATATATCGGTTGATGCTACAATCACTTATTCATACACTTTGGAAGAAACCGGTGAGTCTTCATCTATGACAATAAGAGTTTCTGGTTCAAAGACTTTTACGGAAGATTTAAGTGAAGTTACTATTGTCTTGAACGGACAAACTGGCGAGGTTTGGATTGGGAAAAATGATGATTTGATTTTAGTGAATGGGACGGTTAATGAATGGAAAAAAGAAGAAGAAAGTATTCTTAAAGTTCTACCATCAGAAGCTTTCGAACCTAAAATAAAGAATTTAATTTTTACTAACACTACTGATGATGAAAATGGGATATTTAAATTTTATGTGAAAAGAGAAGAACAAAATTTATTTGTTAGAATTGGGAACAGAACAGATCGTCCACTCGACCCACAGAACCCAACACTAACTTTTTAGATATTAACGATTTTTGTAACTTAAAAAAGCAGGGATCCATATGAGAATCGAAAAAGAAACTCAAAGAAAAAAAGAAAAGAGTATGAAGATTAATTTACTACTTCTTGTTTATGGGATTATTTTTGTTATGGTACTCGCTTATTTTTTCATAACGATTTTAGGTTACAAAACCGCATTGGAGAATTACAGAAATATCAAAAATGCTGATGAGAATCTTTCCGAGGAAATAAGACAAAAAGAGGAAATTTTAAAAAAACTCAAGAAAATGAATGAAGCTACGAATACTAAAAATACAGTTGCTGGAGATGGTCAAGAGTGATTGATAGATGTGTTATAACAACATCCCATTATGCTAAACAAAAAGCGGTGGAATATTGTAAAGAACTGTCAAAAGAACTTGGAATTCCGTACTACAACAGAAGACATTTAAACAAAAAATTGGAAGCTGGAGAGATCGATTTTTATTACGTTGTTGACAACAGTTTAAATCTCAGTGCGATTTTTAAAGGACAAAAACTATCTTTCCACCCTGGAATTGCAAAAATCAGGATGGAAAACTATAAAAACAGTTTCAAAGATTATCTCATAGAATCAATAAAACCCGAACCTAACGATATTATCTACGATGGTACATTCGGACTTGGACAAGATGCACTCTTTTTGGCTTATTTTTGTTCAAAAGTTGTTGGAACTGAGGCTTCAAAGGTTATATACACCGTAGTTTCTCACGGGTTAAAACACTATATCCCAAAAGATCCATGGGTAAAAGAAGCTATGGAGAAAATAGAGGTACACAACGCAAATATGAAAGAATATCTACAAAAAATCCCGGACAAGTATTTTGATGTAGTTTATTGCGATCCTATGTTTGAAAACCCAATATACGAAAGTAGTTCTCTTAATCCATTGAGAGGATTTGCAAACTATGAAAGTATTACTTTGGAAGATGTCAAAAATATGATAAGAGTAGCGAAGAAACGAGTAATCATAAAATCTCATGTAAAAGATACACTTTTTAATAGATTAAAGATTAATTTCACAAGAGTTCTAATTAGTAAAAAGAACGGTCTTCTTTTTGGGTGTATAGATCTCGATTAAATCTCGTAAGGAGGCTTAAAAATGGGATTTTTTGACAAAATAAAGGAAGGACTTAAGAAGACAAGAGAGAACTTTTTTTCGAAGATATCAAATATTCTAAAATCTAAAAAATTCGATCGTGACGAACTTGAAGAAATTCTCATTACCGCAGACGTCGGTGTTGAAGCTACTGAATACATTCTTGAAAGACTGAGTAAAGCAAAACCAGAAGATGCTTACGAAGAACTAAGAAAGATTCTTATTGAAATTCTTTCTCTTGATACGTCACTTGAAATTAATCCCAACGGTCCAACGGTTATAAATATGGTCGGTGTTAACGGTTCTGGTAAAACAACAACTACAGGGAAACTAGCTCATCTTTTCAGACAAGATGGAAAACAAGTGGTTGTTGCTGGATGTGATACTTTTAGGGCTGCCGCGATTGATCAGTTAAAGATCTGGGCTGAACGTAGTGATGCAACATTCATAGCTCATGCTCCCGGTGCTGATCCAGCAGCAGTTGCTTATGATGCAGTCAATCATGCCATAGCAAAGGGAAAGGATATGGTTCTTCTTGACACAGCTGGAAGACTTCACAACAAAAAGAATCTTATGGACGAACTTCAGAAAGTAAATAGAGTCGTTAAAAAATTGATTCCTGACGCTCCACACGAAGTGTTACTTGTAATTGACGCTGTCACAGGTCAAAATGGACTCCAGCAAGCAAAGGTTTTCAAAGAGATAGTCGATGTCACAGGGATAGTTCTCACCAAACTTGATGGTACTGCTAAAGGTGGTATAGCTATTGCAATTGCTAAAGAATTGGGATTACCCATTAAATTTATCGGTGTTGGAGAAGGAATAGATGATCTAAAACCATTCTCAGCTGAAGACTTTGTCAACGCATTAATCACAGGAGATGAAGTGGAGGATGCTGTTTGATAAACAGAACACTTGTCCAGTTTGTGGTACGAAATTCAAATCCAAAAAGGTTATGACCGATGCTATAAAAATTAAAAGTTACGAAAAAGATCTCAAACCGGTATATGAAGGCGTTAACGTATTGTTCTATTCCATAATAGTTTGTAGTAATTGCAAGTACTCAGCTTTTGAACAAGATTTCGAAAAACAAATTCCACCACAATATATGGATGATATTCGTTCGATTCAACAGAAGATAAAAACCGATTACAATTTCTCAGCTGAACGCGACCATCATATTGCGATAGCATCGTACGCTATAGCCGCTCTTTATTATTTAGCAAAAAAGAATTACTTAAGAGCTGGCGAATGCTTCTTAAGAATGGGTTGGTTGTATCGCGAAATTGGTGAAGCGGAAAACGAAGATAAAGCTTTGGCAAGGGCTCTTCACAATTTTACAGAAGGCTTTATGAAATCCTATATCGAACCGGAAAAAGAACCAATGATTTTATTTTACCTCGGATATCTAAATTACAAATTTAATCGAAAAGAAGATGCAATAAGATTTTTCTCAGATTTGCTCACAAAATACAAAGGTTCAAACTCATACTATGTCAAGGCTGGAAGAGAACTTTGGCAAGAACTGAGGGACGAAGAGCGAGAGTGATTGAAGATGGCTATAACAATGAAAAGTGAATATGCTATTCGAATGGTGCTAATGATTGCAAAAGAAAATAGGGTGATAAATTGCAAAGAAATAGTTAAGAATTGCTCGCGGAAAATACCGTTGGAATTTGCGGAAAAGATTTTAGCAGATTTATCAAGAAAAGGAATATTGAAAACTCATCGTGGAAGGTTCGGAGGTTACACATTAGCAAAATCATCTGATGAAATAACTGTGTACGACATAGTCTCAACTGTTGATAACCTTGATAACACAGTAAGATGTTTTATTACACCAAGCAATGAAGAAAACTGTGGTATAAGCAAAATATGGTTTACAATTAATAAAAAAATAGAAGAAACCTTGAAATCGATTAAGTTAAGCGAGCTTTTAAAAGAATTTGAGTAAGGAGTGATAGATTGAAAAAGAAAGTAGGTGTTCTTTTAAGTGGAGGCGTTGACAGCGCCGTTGCTCTTTATTTATTACTTGAAAAAAATTACGACGTTTCAGCATTCCATATGAAAACAGTTCTTGACGATTTTTACATTCAAAAGGAAATCAAACACAAAGTTTGTTGTAGCCCTTCTGATACATACGATGCCCAAAAGATAGCAGAAAAATTCAACGTCCCGTTTGAGGTAATCCATGTAGAAGATATATTCAGAAAAACCGTTATAGATTATTATTTGAAAGAAAACGTAAAAGGACGAACACCAAATCCCTGTTATTTTTGTAACGACTGGATAAAATTCGGTGTTGTTTTTGATTATATTTTAGACAAGGGATATGATTACGTAGCTTCTGGACATTATGCAAGGGTTATTGACGGAAGATTGTACAAAGGAGTTGACGAATCTAAAGATCAGTCCTATTTTTTGGCATCTATTAAAAGAGAAAAATTCCAGAAGATTTCACTTCCACTTGGCGATTATTCAAAAGATCAAATTAGAGAAATTGCAAAAAACGTTGGTATTCATGTTGCTGAGAAAAAAGAATCTCAAGATCTTTGTTTCATTCCAGATAACGATTTTGAAACTTTCTTAAAGGAGAATGGGGTAGAATTCATCGAAGGGAACATAATAACAACTGAAGGGAAGATAATAGGTAGGCATAAGGGACTTCCTCTTTACACGATAGGTCAGAGAAAACTTGGAATAGCTTACAAAGAGAAACTGTACGTTATTGCCAAATCAGTTGATGGCAATTTTGTGCTCGTTGGAAGAGAAGAAGATGTTTACACTAAAGAGATGGTCGTTGAAGACGTTAACTATTTAGTTGAAAAAAGTGAACTTGGAGATAATTTTTCTGCAACGGTTAAAATAAGAAAGAAATTTAAGGAAGTACCTTGCAACGTTAGAATCCTTGGTGATGAATTAAAGGTAGAATTTTTAGAACCAGCGTTTGCAGTGACACCAGGTCAGATAGCAACGTTTTACAAAGATGACCTTGTGATCTGTAGTGGGGTTATTAAATGACAAACTTGAATATTTTCGGAGGTGGAGTTCGTGATAGAAGTTTTAATTTCAAACGATGAGCTTAAGAAAAGGATTAAGGAACTTGGTAAAGAAATCACAGAGTTTTACAAAGACAAGACTGATACGTTGCATGCTGTCTGTATTCTTAAAGGCTCGATACATTTCTTCAGTGAACTTGTGCAAGCTATAGATATGAACGTTGAATACTCTTTTATTCAAGTTTCAAGCTATTCAGGAGTTTCTTCAACTGGAAGAATAAGGGTAAAAAGCTGGATCGATGAACCCATAGAAAACAAACACGTTATAGTCGTCGAAGATATACTTGACACTGGATTAACTCTTTCATATGTAACTGATTATCTAAGAAGATACAATCCTGCTGATTTAAGAGTTGTTACGCTTCTGAAAAAGTTAAACAGAGAGCCTAAAGTTAAGGCTGATTTTATTGGTTTTGAAATCGAAGATAAGTTCGTCATAGGTTACGGACTTGATTATAACGAAAAGTACAGGAACCTTCCATACGTTGGCTGGGTGTCAGACGGAAAACTATGAAACAATACCTCTATTTTGTGATAATCCTTCTTGGATTAGTGCTTTCTCTTTTCGTTTCAACAATTTGGATAGATTTTTTTATCAGGGTCTTTTTTGTACCCACTGATGATGTTTTAAATATTTTAGTCCTCGGACTAGATAAAGAAATCAATGGTGCTCAAAGAACCGATGTTATTTTATTGATGAAAGTGGATACAAAAGATAGAAAAGTGTATATGAGTAGTATTCCAAGAGATTTAATGATAGAAGGAAGAAAAATTAACTCTTACTATGTCAAAGAAGGACTTGTAGGAATTAAAAAAAGAGTCGAAGAATTAACAAGTGTAAATATCTCAAAATACGTAATTGTTGACTATGAAATCTTTCAGTATCTTGGTGACGAACTCGGACCTATTGAAGTATTTGTCGATCAACCTATGCATTACAAAGATGTCGCACAAAATCTTGAGGTTGATTTTAGCCCAGGGTATTACAAAATGGATGGGCAACAGTTATTGGCTTATCTAAGATTTCGAAAGACAGCCGAGGGAGATATCGCAAGATTAAGAAAACAAGCGGCAATAGTTGAAAAAATAGCTCAAAAACTTCTTCAAAAAGATGTCTTTGAAATTACTCGAATATATAGAGAAGTTAGAAAGAGAACTGAGACTGATGTTGATATAGGAGAAGTTGTTTATTTACTTACCAAATTCCGAAGTGGAATTGACCTTCAAACTATTCCGTTCCCATTTTATATTGGTCAGGATGGGAATCTGTACGTTGACGAAAAAAATATAGAACTTTACAGGGAAAGCTTCGCAAGTGGAGAAAAGAAACTTGAAGCAACAAATAGATTTTACGTTATTTATAATGGCTCAAAGAAAAATTTGACTACTAGTGAAAAAATAAAGATTTTTTGGAAAGAGAAGTTTGGGCAGGAACCTTCTAACATATTCATTGAAGGTGTAAATGCCGAATTTAGAAAGAATACCGCGATGATACTTTCGAAAGATAGGGAACTTTTCAAAAAGGTTGAAAATGCAATGAAAGAAATTTATGGGGAAGGCAATTACGATATTTACTTTACAGAAGATCGAGTTGATTATGTGGTTAAATATATGTTCATTATCTCAGAACTAACGAAAACAAAACGTATGGTTCGTTTTCCAATAGACTTTATCGTAGTCCAGGTGAGCAACTAAAATGTTTGATAGTGAAATGTTTCCTGATTCTTTGGAAAAGGCTATAGAGATACAAAATGAAATAAGAGAAAGAATAGTTTTAAAACCTTTGGATGTTGAAAAAGTCAATATTGTTGCAGGTGTAGACCTAAGTTATATTGGGAACGTTGGGCTTTGCGTTATTGTCGTTATAAATAAAGATCTTGAGTTGCTTGAAGTTGTTTACGATAAACAAGAAGTAACATTTCCATATGTTCCCGGATTTTTGGTCTTCCGCGAAGGACCTGTGTTTTTAAAAACTTATCAAAAACTCAAAGTAGAACCTGATGTGATTATTTTCGACGGTCAAGGTATAGCACACCCGCGTGGTATTGGCATAGCTTCACACATTGGAGTGGTTATGGGGAAACCTACTGTTGGTGTGGCAAAACGACGTTTGTATGGACATTACGAGTTTTCTAAAAGTGAGAATATCTGTGAACTGTTTGACAATAATAACCGTAAAATTGGTTACGTGGTTAAAAATAACCCAAAATATTCCCCAATATTTATCTCACCAGGACATTTATGTGACCCAGATTCCGCTTTAGCTGTTGTTCAAAGATTCACCACAAAGTACAAACTTCCAGAACCTACAAGATTGGCGCATAAGTACTCTCAAAAATTGAGAAAAGAATTTTTTTAAGTTTTTTTTAAGGTAAATAGATTATAATAAGTTAGAACTTTAGGACCAACCAAAAAGATTACAAAATTGTCTTCAAAACAGGAAGGGTTTGCAAAATAATGTTTAAGGAGGTGAAAAACGTGATGCGTTGGTGGCCAGCTGGATGTTGGTTCGCGGGAATGAACCCGCTATGGATGGGAATTTCCTGGATTATTGGTTTAGCGGTAATAGTAATAATTACATGGCTAATTGTTCGTACATTATATACGTTTGTAATTAGTGGGAATCATATACGAATAAGTAATGCAGAAAAGATTCTTGACGAAAGATTCGCCCGTGGAGAAATTACAGAGGAAGAATACCGAAAAATGAGGGAAACATTAAGAAATCGTTGAGCAGAAAAACTTAATTTTCTACAAAGCCACTGAAAAAGTTAATTTTATGGAAAACAGTGCTTATACAGTGCGAAGGAGGGTTAAAGATGAAGGAATATTTACTTACAGTCCCAGATATGTCGTGTAATCATTGCAAAATGAGGATTTCAAATGCTTTAAAGGAACTTGGAATAGAAGAATTTTCTGTTGATCTAAACTCCAAAACGGTCAGGGTCAAAACAGCAGAACTGGAAAAAGTTAAAGCCAAACTATCAGATATCGATTACCCCGTAGCAGAAGTCAAAGAGCTTTAGTAAGCTTGTGAAAACAGAAAAAGCTTATCGGGTTTCCAGAGTTTACATAAGAATAAGTTTATTTCCCCATGTATGAAAACATTCTTACAAAGGGGGAGGTGCTAGGATATGAAAAAATTTGTATCGTTTTTGTTAGTTTTAGTTTTTGTTGCGTCATCCTTTGCAATTCCAAGATGGTTTTCAACCCCAGGAGCATCTTTTGACCGTTTTATGATATTCAAATACCCTGTGGATGAAAAAGTTTTTGTTGCGTCATCCTTTGCAATTCCAAGATGGTTTTCAACCCCAGGAGCATCTTTTGACCGTTTTATGATATTCAAATACCCTGTGGATGGAAAAGTTTTTACAAGGATGGCACAACCAGATATTTCGATTAGACAGAAACTTATAGGTCAACTTGTCCTTGAAACAAAAGATTTCGAACTTTCTGGAACAATCAAAGAAGTTATTATGACTCTTAGAGGTAAGTACTACATCGTTCTTGATGTAAGCGGAGAAGAAAAACAAGTACCAGCAGGCAGTTTATTAAGATACGTGAAAGTTGAACCTGGAAAAGAACTGACAATCACAGGAAAAGACTACACTATCTTAGTGCCAAGGATTGTAAGCATAGATAGTTACAAGCTTTACATTGGCAACCCAACAATTGTTAAGAAACTCTTAGAATCTGACAAAGTCGAAAAGAAGGAACTTGAACTGAAAGTTAAAACTATTGACCTAAGAAAAGGCGTTTTAGTACTTGTAGGTGAAGACAACAAAGAATTCAACGTTCCAATTAGCATTGTTCCGAATTTGAAGAATTTGAAGACTGGAGACGTTGTAAAAGTTGAAGGTATTGTTAGAAACGTTAAGATCTACCAAAACTTCAAGTATGGTGATAAAAATTACAAGGTTTGAATGCTAAAAAACCCGGGGTTTTTCCCCGGGTTAGTTTTTTTAAGATGTTATTCCGCTCTACTTCCTAGTTCTCTATCCAACATATATATTCCCATTGAAGAGTCTTTAAGTTTTCTGACTTTTCTAAGAATTTGCTCCGCATTTGATTCTTCTTCGATTTGCTCTTTCACAAACCAATTCAAAAATTCTAACGTTCCGTAATCGTTTACTTCTTTAGCCGCCGTATAGATGTTGTGGATAGATTCTGTAACTTTTCTTTCGTGTTCATATGTGTGTTCGAAAAGTTCTTCTACGGATTTCCATTCTGTTTTTGGTTGTTCTATAGCTGGTAGCGTTACTCTTGCGCCTCTTTCGTAAAGATAGTGATATATCTTCATAGCGTGTCCCAATTCTTCTTTTGCTTGAACTTTCATCCATTGAGCAAATCCTGGAAGATCTTCTGCATCAAGGTAAGATGCCATTGAAAGATATAAATATGCTGAAGCTATCTCTTTACCAACTTGTTCATCTAATAATTTCGCGACTTTTTCATTTATCATTTCTGATCACCCTCCTGTTTCCCTTATTTTAAGATCTTTTCAATCTCTTCATACGGTGGTTCTACCCTTGGGTCTTCCGTAACCCATGCGTAGAGAATCTTACCATTTTCAACAACATAGACCGCTCTTTTTGAAACGGTGTAACCAGGAATACCTACAAAATTCTCATGTACTCCGCCGTACTGTTTTGAAACTTCGCCACCGATGTCAGAAAGAAGTCTAAAATTCAGCCTGTTTTTCTCAGCAAAAGCTTTGTTAGCAAACGGTGTGTCAACACTTATTCCAACGACCGTTCCTGGTAATGTGTTGAACTTTGCCAAAATATCCCTAAAAGTGCACAATTCCTTTTCACATACGCTTGTGAAAGCTCCAGGATAAAAGACTAAAACAACTTTCCCACTATTTTCCGAAAGTTTGAATTTTTTTAGCTCGTGGTCAAAAAGTTCAAAATCAACTGCAATTTCTCCAACTTGCCTCATAAAAATCACCTCCTGTTTTCTTGAATAATTTTATCACATATATTATACTTTGTCAAATAATATATCGTATATATTTTGTTTTAACCTCCAATACTCATTTGAAATGATACTGTATTGGAGAGCGTCATAATATTTTCCACTAAGTCTGTAAAATTGTCTAAGTTTTGCCTCCTTAATAAATTGCAGTTTTTCTAAAATCTTTATCATTGATACGTTGTTTTCGTTAACTCTTGCATATACTCGGTGAAGGTTCAGGTACTCAAAAGCGTATCTGAGTATATTGTATGTCACTTCAAGTCCGATACCTTTTCTTTGATAATTTTTGTCATAGATAGCTATTAGAAATTCCGCTGAGCGATAGACCCAAAAAATTCCGCTGAGCCCTGTGATACCGATAAGTTTACCATCGCTTTCTATCCCCCAAAACATTGTTGTGTTACTTATCGAAGTTTTTATCCAGTTTTCTTCGTCTGAAACGTTCTTTGGAAAAACGTGATTAGCAAACTCAAAAATTTCAGGATTTTCTCTTTTTAACTCAGCCAATCTTGGTGCGTCCCAAAGTTCTAAAGGTCTGATAGTACAAGTTTTACCAACAATCTTCATGATTTGTCCCCCTTAATTTATTTGGATTACTTTCTTTGATAAAGTCCTGTTATTCTTCCTTTTGCAACAGTATGTTTTTCGATTTCTTTTAATAGTTCGTTCTTACTTGTAGAGCTTGGTAAATTAAGCATTGCATCAAGTGCGTAAACATCAAAATAATAATGGTGAACTCCGTGACCCTTTGGTGGACAAGGTCCATTGTAACCAACTTTTCCGAAACTGTTTTTTCCCTGAATTGTTCCATTTGCAAGCTTTTCAACCTTTTGAAGCCCTTCTGCGATTACCGTAATACTTCCGTTTACTGGATAGTTCCACAAAAGCCAGTGGTTAAATGTTCCTATTGGTGCATCAGGATCATCGCAAATAATAGCTATACTTTTTGCATTTTCAGGAATTCCTTCTATAACTAATTCAGGATTCACATCTTGACCTTCGCAAGTGAATTTTTTGTCCATAAATTCGTTATCTTTGAAAGAACTTTTTACAATGAGTTCTTTCATATTTTCCTCACCTCCCAATTTTGGTGAATGTTTTAGATAGTTTTAAAAAACCAAACTGATTACCACACCTACAACCATAATTCCCAGAAGTGTTAAAAATTTTTTCATAGCAGGATTTCACCCCGTATTAAGACCTTTCCACTTCCACCGACATAGACAACTTCTCTTCTGTTCTCAATAGATACCTTAACTACAATCTCAGATTTTCTATTCATACTCTCTCCTTGAACGAAAGTATACGGGACATCTAAATCTATTATACCACTCTTATAGAGATAATATGCAAGTGCTCCATTTGCAGTTCCCGTAGCAGATTCTTCAGGTATTCCGTAAAGTGGCGCAAAATCTCTGCAAGCTAAAAAACTTTCTTCTTCATCGAGTGTGAACACGTGGAAACTTACAATGTTTAGTTGTTGAGAAAGTTTTGAGATCTGTTCAAAGTCAGGTTTTAAATTTAAAAGAATGTCTTTAGATTTGACTGGAATCATCAGATCCCAAAGCCCTGTTGAAACTTTAGCAGGAGAAAGGTGATACTTTGAGTCTCCAATATCTTCACGTCGAATTCCAAAACTAACACTTATATTGTTTAGAATGTTTTCGTCGATTTTTTCATTGTCAACCTTAGGAATACCTTGTTCCATTAGAACGAAATCCTTTTCTACTTTTATTTTTAGTCTTCCAGCTAACGTTTCTATAGTGTACTCATTCCCAGCCTTTACAATATCTTCAAACTTGAGAGCAAAAAACGTTCCAATAGTTGCGTGTCCGCACAGATCTACTTCTGAAACTGGGGTAAAATAACGAATTGAAAATTCTTTCTCCGTGAATCTTCGTACAAATGCAGTTTCTGAAAACCGAACTTCACTAGCTATTTGTTGCATCACACCTGGAGTTAGTTCTTTTTCAAGAACCACTACACCAGCTGGATTACCTTTAAACGGTTCTTTCGCAAATGCATCGACAACAAAGAATTTCATACCTATCACCTCAAAAGTAATTCTATCACAAATAATGATTTCTAAATCACTGAAAAATTTAGTTGCACAATCTCATTTAGATATGGTATAATTTTTTCAAGATCCATCTCAAAATGGAAGGAGGGAGCAGCGGACTACCATTTAGTAGTCTGTATGCGAAAAAATATGAAGTACAGATGCACAGTTTGTGGTTATGTATATGATCCCGAAGTTGGAGATCCAGATAGTGGTATTGAACCAGGAACACCATTCGAACAAATTCCTGATGACTGGTCATGCCCCGTCTGTGGTGTTAGCAAAGATATGTTCGAACCACTCGAAGAATAGTTAATTCAAACCAAACGGGGGCAGATGCCCCCGTTTTTTATATAGAATTTGTATATAAACTTTAAAATTGACGTAATTGGTATATAATAGATACGAATATTAAATTTTCGAAAGGAGCGATCTATGTGGTTAGATTGAGATTTGCACCAAGTCCAACGGGATATCTTCACGTCGGTGGAGCACGAACTGCACTTTTTAATTATCTTTACGCAAGAAAGATGGGCGGTAAGTTTATTCTAAGAATTGAAGATACCGACCTCGAAAGGTCTGAGAAAGTTTTCGAAGAACAACTTATCTCTTCAATGCGCTGGTTAGGACTTGATTGGGACGAAGGTCCAGATGTCGACGGTGAATACGGTCCTTACAGACAAAGCGAAAGGACACATATTTACCATGAGATGGCACAAAAGCTCGTTCAGGAAGGTAAAGCTTACGAAGTTTACGCTTATCCCGAAGAGATAGAACAATTAAGAGAAAAACTTTTAGCCGAAGGTATTGCACCACACTACACAAGGGAACTTTTGGAACCGTACAACACAGCTAAAAGAAAGAAAGAATATGAAGAAAAAGGCTTAAGACCAGCCATATATTTCAGTATGCCAAGAAAAGATTACGTTTTAAATGACATAGTTAAAGGTGAAGTACACTTCAAAGCCGGAAGTGTTGGAGATTTTGCACTTTTGAGAAGTAACGGAATGCCAACTTACAACTACGCATGTGTCATCGATGATGCTTTGATGAGAATCACACACGTTCTAAGAGGGGACGACCATCTTTCAAATACCGTTAAGCAAATTGCACTCTACGAAGCTTTCGGATGGGAAATACCTGTCTTTGGTCACGTCTCTATGATCTTAGGGCCCGATGGAAGTAAACTTAGTAAACGTCACGGAGCTACTTCCGTTGAAGAGTTCCAGAAGAGAGGTTACATCCCTGAAGCTATCGTTAATTTCTTAGCACTTTTGGGATGGTCACATCCTGAAGGCAAAGAGATACTCACAAAAGATGAACTGATATCTTCTTTCGATATACACAGACTTGTCAAAAGCCCTGCTATATTTAATCCTGAAAAACTAAGATGGATGAACTCAGAACACATAAAGATGCTGCCTATAGAAAAACTTACAGAACTTGCTTACAACTTCATCACTTGGAAAGATGCTGACAAAGAAATTCTTGCAAAGGCTTTGGAAACTGTTAAGGAGAGAATTGAAGAATTAGCAGAGCTCCCAGAAGTTCTAACATTCTATTTTGAAGAACCACAACCTAATATCGAAAAGACCGAAGCTTTGGTTGAAACATTCTCAGGACTTATCACAGAACTCGAAAAGATTGAAGAATGGAATAAAGACAACATATATGCTGCTTTCAAAGCTGGAATGAAAAATGCAAAGTTAAAAGGTAAGGATTTTTATATGAATCTAAGATTGATACTTACAGCAAGAAACGAAGGACCTGAACTTATAGATATATTAGTTGTTCTTGGAAAGGAGAAAGTTATTAACAGAATCAAGAAGGTGATTGGATGATATACGTATACGATACTTTGAAAAAGCAGAAAGTACCATTTGAAACAGTCGATCCTGGTATTGTCAAAATGTACGTTTGTGGACCCACGGTCTACAACTATATCCACATTGGAAACGCAAGACCAATGGTAACTTTCGATGCACTAAGAAGATTTTTCGAATACAAAGGATACAAAGTGGTTATGGTCCAAAACTTTACAGATATTGACGACAAGATAATAAACGAAGCCAACGAGCTTGGTGTTGACCCTAAAGAAGTTTCTGAAACATTCATAGCCGAATACTGGCATGATGTTCAGATGCTCGGAGTTCGCGCCGCTAATTTTCATCCAAAGACTACAGATTTTGTTGATGACATTGTAGATATAATCAGAAGGCTAATAGATAGAGGTTATGCCTACGTTGCTCAAAATGGGGATGTTTACTTTAGCGTTAGAAAGTTCCAAAAATACGGAGAGCTTTCAGGTAAAAAGATAGACGATCTTATTGCCGGTGCTCGAGTTGAAGTTAACGATGTAAAAAAAGATCCGCTTGATTTTGCACTCTGGAAATCTGCAAAACCTGGAGAACCAATGTGGGATAGTCCTTGGTGCAAAGGAAGACCTGGATGGCATATAGAATGCTCTGCGATGTCTCAAAGACTTTTGGGAGATACTTTCGATATTCACGCAGGTGGAGAAGATTTGATCTTTCCACATCACGAAGATGAAAAAGCACAAAGCGAAGCACTAACTGGGAAAACTTTTGCAAAGTATTGGCTCCACAACGGTATGGTTATAGTCCGTGGTGATAAGATGAGTAAATCTTTGAGAAATATTTTCACAGTTAGGGAAGCTGTTAGAGAATTTGGAAGAGATGCGGTGAAACTATTCTTGCTTTCCAAACACTACAGAAGCCCAATAGAATTTTCTTACGAAATCTTGCTCGATAACAAAAAAGCTGCTGAAAGAATACATTCAGCACTTAAAAGGTTCCAAGAAAAGTATCCTTATCCAATGCTACCAGTTTTAGACGAAAAAGCCAAAGAATATATTGTACAATTCGACGAAGCTCTCTGCGACGATTTCAACACTCCAAAGGCTATATCGGTGATATTCGAAGTTCTAAAAGAACTCAACAAAGCTATGGACGAAGGAAAAGACGATCAAGCACTCGTTATGTACCACTTAATAAAAAGACACTTTGGACCTGTCCTTGGGATTTTCGACACCGAAACAGTTGGTACATCCGAAGTTCCTGAAGAAGTAAAGGGAGTTATTGAGGAAATAATTAAACTTAGAAACGAATTCAGAGCTGAAAAGAACTACCAGATGTCTGATAAATTGAGAGAACTTCTAAGCAAATCTGGAATCGCTCTAATCGATACTAAAGAAGGCACAAAATACGAATTCAGGAGGGGACAAGAATGAGGTTTTCAAGACTTTACGCTCCAACACTTAAAGAGGCACCTGCTGATGCGGATACTATTAGTCAAGAACTTTTAATAAGAGCCGGATTTATTAGAAAAACAGCAGCAGGAGTTTACACATATCTACCACTTGCAAGAAAAGTTCTTCTGAAAATTGAAAAGATAATACGTGAAGAGATGGAAAGAATCGGAGCAAACGAAATATTGATGCCTATAATACAACCTGCTGAACTATGGAAACAATCTGGAAGATGGGATGATTACGGTCCTGAGATGATGAAACTTAAAGACAGACACGGTAGAGATTTCACGCTCGGACCAACTCACGAAGAGATGGTAACTTTTTTAGTTCAGAATGAACTAAACAGTTACAAACAACTCCCAATAACTTTGTACCAGATAGCGAACAAGTACAGAGATGAGATAAGACCAAGATTCGGTGTTCTTAGGGCAAGGGAGTTCATAATGAAAGATGGTTATAGTTTTCACAGCAGTTGGGAATCACTCGATGAAACATATCAAAAACATAGAGAAGCATATTCAAGAATAATGGAAAGAATTGGACTAAAATATGTTATCATAGAAGCCGCAACCGGTGCTATAGGAGGTAGTGAATCTCACGAATTCGTTGCTCTTGCAAAGAATGGAGAGAGTACACTTCTTTTCTGTGAATGCGGTTACGCTGGAAGTGATGAACACGTACCGTTTGTGGATGTTGAAAAATACAAAGACAACAGCGAAGAAAAACCGATAGAACTGGTACACACTCCCAACACAAGAACGGTTGAAGAAGTTGCAAACTTCTTAAATGTTCCAGTTAATAAAATAGTAAAAACACTTGTGTTCTTTGGAAGAGATGGCTACGTTATGGCAATGGTGCCAGGTGATAGAGAATTGAACTTTGAAAAGCTTAAAGCTTATCTCAACGACCAATCACTCGTTATGGCTGATGCTCAAGGAGTTCTCGACACGTTTGGTGTACCTATCGGTTTCTTGGGTCCTGTTGGTGTTGATATCAAGAAGATAAGAATTATCGCTGATAATACCGTTAAGTATATGAAAAACATCGTCGTTGGTGGAATGAAAACGGATTACCACTACATCAACGTCAACGTTGGAAGAGATTTCGTACCAACGGAGTACACGGACCTAATCGTGGCAACAGCGGGCGATAGTTGTCCAAAGTGTGGTAAACCGTTGAGTATGGAAAAAGGTATCGAACTTGGGCATATCTTTAAACTCGGTACAAAATATTCGGAAGCTATGGGAGTTAAATATATGGATAAAGACGGACAACTCAAACCGTTTATTATGGGCTGTTACGGTTGGGGCGTTTCGAGAACTCTTGGAGCTATAGTCGAGCAACTCCACGATGAAAAGGGAGTTATATGGCCGCTCAACGTTGCACCTTTTGAAGTGGTAATTACGACGGTTAGTCAAAATGAAAACATAACATCTTACGCTGAGAAGCTCTACAATTTCTTGAAAGAAAAAGGTATCGATGTTCTCTACGATGACAGAAATGTCTCACCCGGATTTAAGTTCAACGATGCAGAACTTATCGGTATCCCATTCAGAGTCACAGTTGGAAAACTTTTATCAGAAGGTCAAGTCGAGATTAAATCAAGAAAAGGAGAGCTTTTGAAGGTATCTTCGGAACCAGAAGATGTTTACAAAGCAATCTTAGAAATGATCAGTAGATACTAATTCTTCCATCCTCTCATGAGAGGAGGTGAAGAGAATGGCTGAACTTGAAAAAGTTGGAAAATATGTTTATAAGGTCCGCAAAAGCGCAGATATGAACGTTGATGCGATCATCTTTTCGGACCATGAAACGATAGATAAAGAAGCGGTTGAACAGATAGTAAACGTTGCGGGATTACCTGGAATTGTAAAAGCCGCGTATGCAATGCCTGATATTCACTGGGGCTATGGTTTCCCAATAGGTGGAGTTGCAGCTTTTGATATAGAAGATGGGATTATAAGCCCAGGGGGAGTTGGTTTTGATATCAACTGTGGAGTAAGGCTCCTTGCGGCGGATATCGAAGCAAAGAATGTTCTCAAAAGGCTTGAGACTTTAGACAAGAGAATCTACGAAGAAGTTCCGGTGGGGGTGGGTGAGACTAAGAACCTAAAAATAAGCGAGAAAGAATTCAACAGAATAATTGTAGAAGGCGCAAAGAAAGTAATAGATATGGGCTATGGATATAACGAAGATTTGGAAAGAATTGAAGACTACGGAACTATCCAAAGTGCTGATTTTAAGTACGTTAGCGATGAAGCATACGAAAGAGGTAAAGACGAACTCGGAACTCTCGGAGCTGGTAATCATTTTATAGAAATCCAAGTGGTTGAAGATATTTACGATAAGTACGTTGCTGATGTTTTTGGTCTGAAAGAAGGTATGTTAACAGTTCTTATCCACACAGGGAGTAGAGGCTTTGGACACCAGATAGCAACAGACTATATTAGGTATATGAGAGACAAACTGAAAGAACATAACTCCCGGTTAAAAGACAAACAGCTAATAAACGCACCATTCAACCACGAATTTGGACAAGCATATTATTATGCAATGAACTGCGCAGCAAATTACGCTTTTGCAAACAGACAGATAATAACATACTTCATTCGCAAAGTTTTCAAAGAAGTTTTAAAAGTTGACTTAAAACTCATCTACGATGTTGCTCACAACATTGCAAAGGTTGAAACTTACGAAATCAATGATAAAAAAAGAAAGGTTATAGTTCACAGAAAAGGAGCTACACGCTCGTTAGGACCAGGTAACAAATTACTTCCAGAAAGCCTAAGAGAAGTTGGGCAACCAGTTCTGATACCAGGAAGTATGGGAACCGCTTCATATGTTTTGGTTGGAACTGAAAAAGCTGAGCAAGAAACCTTCGGTTCAACTGCGCATGGAGCTGGAAGAGTTCTTGGAAGAAGACAAGCAACGAGGAATTTGTCGGTGAGTGGTGTTTTGAAAGAATTAGACGAAAGAGGAGTAAAATTGCTCGCAAAGTCTAAAAAAGGCATTGTCGAAGAAGCACCAGAAGCGTACAAAGATGTGGACAGAGTGGTAAATATAGTCGATGAGATAGGAATATCGAAAAAAGTAGCAAAGTGTAGACCGATAGCGGTGATAAAAGGATGATGAAGAAAACTCCCGTGTTCGAAAGAATACGGGAGCTTTTTTGTTGTAATCTCATTTTAACTCATAGTAAAGGTTGGATACATAGAAAATTGTTGATATTTGAACTATTTTACTGTGCTCGGGAGTATAATATAATTGAAAACCAAAAGTGAGGGAATTGTATGAGCGAAATTCAAGATAAATACGAACAGTCTTCAAAACTAGAATATCTACTCACATTAGAAGGTGTTTTTTCAACTCCGTATATCGTTCTCATACAAGGTGCTGTTTTTACTGCTTTAGCAATCTATTTTAATCTTAACGAAGTTCTTCTCGGACTTGCTGGTGCTTTCCCTATGGTTTTCCAAACGTTCCAAATTTTGTCACCAATAATTTCGGAAAAGATACCGAGTAAAAAGACTTTGCTAATTATTTTTAACTCTTTAGGCCGTTTCCTTTGGGCTATACTACTTCCATTTCTCTTCCTACCTTGGAGAGATCCAAAAATATTTTTGATAGTTTTTGCACTTTCACAAGCGTTTGCTGCACTTGCTGGTAACGCCTGGCTCGTTTTGATAAGTGATAACATTCCAAGTGAAAGAAGAGGGAAATTCTTGGGTTACAGAAACGTTTACGTTTCACTTGCAACGTTGTCTTTTTTCTATATATTCTCCCAAATCTTAGATAACGTGGAAAGACCTTACAACTTTTTGTTTGTTTTGATTGCAACCCTGGTTTTCAGCTTCTTAGGAATTTTGACTTTAATACCAATCAAAGAAAAGAAAACTTCGCACGTTGGAAATTTGAACGATTTTAGAATAGTCTTTTCAGACAAGAATTTCAGAAAGTTATCTTTTGCGTATATGTATTGGAACTTAGTAATTCTTCTAACAGCTCCGTTTTTTCCATATCACCAATTACACAACGTTAAACTTCAATTAACTTACATCAGCTACGCAACTATAGTTTCTTCTTTACTATCGATGCTCTTTTACGCAATCTGGGGAAAACTTGCTGATAGAATCGGACATAAGACGGTTCTGATTATCGGTATAGCTCTTGTTGCTATAACCCCCGCCATATGGATACTTATGAACGAAGACCATTGGCCCTTTGCTTTAGCGATGGATGCAATTATCTCAGGTATAGGCTGGGCAGCTGTTAACTTGGCATTTGTGACATTTCCAATGGAAGTTGCAAGAAAAACTTCTCCACTTTACTTTGCGATGTTTTCCATCTTCGGTGGTATCGGTGGAATGTTAGGAGCTGTCTTAGGTGGGTTTATGGCAAAATATTTTAACTCTTTCGATTTTTATATCAAAGGTTACCACATTTATGGGCTACAGATATTCTTCTTAATCGAAAGTGTTTTGAGATTTACTGCTCTTCAATTTTTCAAACGAGTTGAATCAACTAAATACGTTGCTCCTGCAACGCTTTTAGGTAACGCTATTTCGATGCTCACAGCCAGCCACAACATTCGTGGAATTGAACAAAAGCAAGAAGTTGTTTATGGAAAGAAACGGTTGCAACGTTGGTGGTGAAGTTTGCATTGAAGTTTTTTTTTTTATTTGTCTTAAAATCTATTTTTTAGATTTCCTTGACTTACCCAGTTTCAACACATAGATATCGCTCTTACCTTCTGAAAATGATTCGATGTCCCCAACGGCAATATATCCATCATCTGACGTTTGTTTAACTGAATACGCTGAATCGCTAAAGTTTCTTCCCTAAGTTTTTTTCCCATACCTTGTTCCCGAAAGCATCCAATTTTAATATGTAAACATCAAAACCTGTATTAGGAGAATATTTGTTTCCAACTACGACGCATCCTTTATCTTTCGTTTGTTCCACCGAATTTGCTTCCAAGAAGTATTTACACCAATTGTTTTCTTCCATTCAGAGTTTCCATCTTAATCAAGTTTTATTAGATGAATATATGCTTTTTTCATCTGGTGTTTTTGTGTATCCAACGACTGTATATCCACTATCTTTTGTCTGCAATGTTCTTTTTTTGATTTTGAATTTTCTTTTTCTATTTCAGAAAGTAATTTCATAGTTTCTTCATCTATATCCGGTGCATACGTTGAAGAAGCGGCGTGTTATTCAACAGCTCCATTTTTATTTTTTTGAACGTCAGAAGTTTTTGTATGTATACCAAATTTGGTATCTGCTTTTGGAATTTCAAACTTATTGATTTTATTTAACATACTATCAATGTACCAATAACCCAGTGCTAATAATAAGAACACTATTAAAAAACCATCAAAAAACTTTAATAAATTTTCTCATAACTTCCTTCCTCTCCTAAAAGTGCATAAATTTACAAGAAAAAAGGCTTCTGTATGAACAGAAGCCCACAAATTGTTTTTGTTTGTATTAAAACTTTCTTCTATTCTTAAACAAATCTACTTTCCAAAGCGTGTTTTTTGTTGATTTCCAAGAGTAGCCCGTTTTGGAAAACTATCTTCGGTGACGGGATACCGTTGAAGTTGGTTGCGTATTCTGAAGTGTATGCACCGGTTGTGTAAATATACACTAAGTCATCCATAGTTGTTGAAGCCGGTAGCATAGCATCATAGTACATAACATCGACGCTATCGCAAGTTGGACCTGCTAAGACGAATTTCTCAAGGTCTTCATCTTCTTTTCCATCAACTTCCATTCTGTATCTTATGTTTTGTATTGTTTCAGTCAATCCGTGGAAAACACCAGCGTCCAAATACAACCAGTTTTCATCGCCTTTTTTGCTTCTTAAAATTACTCTCGCAATCATAACTCCAGCGTTTCCGACCATCGATCTTCCAGGTTCCGCTATGACGGTGATATTTTCTCCCAAAAATTCCTTAACCGAATCGTTTATAACTTCCGCTATATCTTTAACATCGGGTATCGCTCTGCTGTAAAGAACTGGAATACCACCACCGGTGTTGATCATATTCATTTCGATTCCCATCTTTCTGGCTTCTTCAAAGACGATACCAGCTTCTCTTATAGCTATTCTCCAATTACCTGGGTTGTAGTTTTGTGAACCCACGTGGAATGACAAACCAATTGGTTTAAGTCCGAGGCTATGTGCGTATTTAACAAGTCTTATTGCATCATCGACACTCGTTCCGAATTTTCTTGTGAGTGGCCAGTCAGCATCGTCTTCCATACCGTTTGTGCTTATCCTTACGTATACTTTTGCACCAGCTGCAACTTTTGCTATCTTTTCAATCTCCATATCGCAGTCAACTGCGAACATATCGATACCTTTTTCGTAAGCGAATCTGATATCTTCTGTCTTTTTGATAGTGTTACCGAAGCTCATTCTGTGTGGCTCAACACCTAAGGACAAAAGTTTTTCGATTTCACCCCTTGATGCTACGTCAAAATGACTTCCTAAATCTCTCAGCAGTTTCAAAATCTCAACGTGTGAATTAGCCTTAACAGCGTAGTAAACTTTACAATTATCGATATTTTCAACCAATTGCTTGTAATTTTCCTTGACTACTTCTAAATCCATTACCAAGACCGGTGTACCGTGCTTTTCTACAATTTCTCTGAATTTGTTCAACGTATTTTCCTCCTTCCAATGTTATTCTAACGGTCGTCATTTTTTCGGTTATATGATAAAATAGTTTTGGGAAAATATACATAAACACGCTGTGAATATATTACTTAGTAATGTAACAATAATATTACCCTTAAATTATGAACGAGGTGAGAGACTTGATCACTAAATTTTTGTCGGAAAACCTTTTAAAAGTTAGTAAACCAGCAAGGTATATCGGAGATGAGTACAATTCGATCAGAAAAGAAGGAAAAGACTTGTTAAATGTTGTACTTTCGTTTCCTGATGTATATGAAATCGGTATGTCCCACTATGGACTCGAAATTCTTTACAAACTTGTTAACTCGTTAAATTTTGCAAGAGCGGAAAGAACTTTTTTGCCATGGATTGATATGGTTGAAATGATGGAGAAAAACGATATTCCGCTTTTTACACTCGAATCTAAACGGCCTGTTAACGAGTTTGATGTCCTTGGGATATCTCTCGCTTACGAATTATCTTACACAAATGTATTGAAGTTACTCGAACTTTCTCAAATCCCTATTAGAGCGGAAAGTAGAACAAACGAACCGATAGTTATCGCAGGTGGACCTGTTGCTTTCAATTGTGAACCGATATCTCAAGCTTTTGATATAGTTTACCTTGGTGATGGGGAAGTGAAACTCGAAGATCTTCTTAGATTGCTGTATGAAACACGTGGAATGGACAGAATTGAAAGGCTTAAGCAAGTAAGTAAAATAAATGGTGTCTACGTACCGATTTTCTACAAACAAGCTGGCAGAAAAATAGTACCAATTTCTTCTGAATTTCCGAGAAAAGTAAAAAGAAACGTTCTTACATCACTTGATGGTTTTCTTCCCACAAACAGAACCATATCGAACGTTGAGAGCGTTCACGATAGAGCGGTTATTGAAATAAGCAGAGGCTGTACTCACGGATGTAGATTTTGCCATGCTGGGTTTGTCTATAGACCTGTGAGAGAAAGAAGTGCTGATGAAATAGCAAAGATTTTTGAAGATATGATTCGAAATACCGGGTACGAAGAAGTTTCACTTCTTTCACTCTCTTCTTTGGATCATTCTCAGATTGAAGAAATCATCGACAAGATACTTCCAAAGACACAGAAAGAGGTTATATCTATCTCAATTCCTTCAACGAGGATGGATGCGTTTAGTATAGAAGTAGTTGAAAAGATAGCGAGTATCAGAAAGACTGGGCTTACTTTCGCTCCAGAAGCAGGTAGCGAGAGTATGAGAGATAAGATAAACAAGAATTTAAAGCTTCAAGACATTTTAAACACTGCTATGAAGGCAAAACAAACGGGATGGCAAAGAATCAAACTCTACTTTATGGTCGGTTTCCCTGAAGAGACTGAGGAAGACATTTTAGAGATAGGAAGACTTTTAAAAGAAATTAAAAGGATAGGTTTTTCAGACGTCACAGCATCTATTAATCTTTTAATTCCAAAACCGCATACCGCGTTCCAGTACGCAAAACTTCAAAAGCCTGAATACATGATTTATGTAAAAAAACTTCTGGGAGACTTTAGAAAGTATGGAAAAATTGATATAAACGATGGAAAAAAGAGCTATATTGAAGGAATTCTTTCAAGAGGGGACAGAAAACTGTTTGATGTTATAGAAAAAGTCTACAGGAAGGGATTTTTTGATGAGTGGTCTGAGTTTTTCTCATTTGAAAGATGGATAGAAGAACTTCAAGCTCTCGATTTGACAGAGTACGAAGGACCTTACACTGTTAAAGACGATTTCCCGTGGGATCATTTAGATAGTGGTGTTACAAAACAATTTCTTTGGAAAGAATATCAAAACTACTTTAGTTACCAAACCACAAACGATTGTCGGGAAAATTGTTCATATTGTGGAGTTTGCCAAATGTATGGAGTTGCAAATATAATCAGAAATGTTCGGAGGTGAAGCGTATGGCAAGACTACATCCAAAGGTTTTCAAAGTCCCGATAGATCGAATAAGGATGGGATATTATTCTGACAAATATTTTACAAGATACGTTGAAGTACTCAAGAAAGATAACAGACATGTCAAGGTCTATTATCAATTTTTTCCACGAGATAACGCGATAGTTTGTGGAGTTGACGAAGCTTTAGCGATCTTAAAGTACTGTACTGGTTACTACAAAGATGAAGAAAGAGCGCAAGAGCTCTACAGGCAGATTTTAGAATTGGATAATCAGATGCAATCTTTGAGTGTTGAAGGAAATGTCCAAGAGATTGTTAATCTTACGAAAAAGAAATGGGATTTAAGACTTGAACTTAACGATCTGTGGGTTGATAAATGGAACGAAATAAGTGTTAAAGCGGTTGAAGATGGTGAGTACGTTTCAGAAGGCGAACCACTTATGGTTATTGAGGGAGATCCAATTTACTATGGATATCTTGAAACAGTTTTGCTTGGGGTTATAGCGAGAGCGACGAGTACAGCAACAGCTGTTAAAAAAGTTGTTGATGCTGCAAATGGCAAACCAATTCTTTTCTTCAGTGCAAGATTTGATCATTATTGGGTTCAAGCCACAGACGGTTACGCTGCACTAAAAGCTGGGGCATTCGGTGTTTCAACGGATGCGAACGCATCGTATTGGGGTGTTGAATCGATGGGAACTATTCCACACGCCTTAATCGCTGCTTACAACGGAGATACTGGCGATGCTGCGATAGCTTTTGACAAACATATGGATGAAAAGATAAATAGAATAGTTTTAGTTGATTGGGATAACGATGTTATAGGCACAACATTTAAAGTTCTAAAAAAAATGTACGAATATGCAACTGGAAATCCATATGCTGAAGGAAAATCGGATTTGAGTAAAATAGTTGGCCCCGGTAAAAACAAAGTTTGGGGTGTAAGATTCGATACCTCTGGAAATCTAAGAGATAAGTCAGTAACGCCTATTGGTGAACAATCTTTCGGAGTTTGTCCTGAGCTTGTGTGGAAAGCAAGACAGGAGTTTGACAGAGCAGGATTAAACGAACTGAAGATAGTTGTTTCTGGTGGATTTGATGAAGAGAAGATAAGACTTTTTGAGAGACTTGGTGTTCCAGCTGATGTGTACGGTGTTGGTTCGAAACTCCTCAAGAAAAAGATAGATATAACTGCTGATATTGTTGAAGTTAATGGTAAACCATGCGCTAAGGTGGGAAGATATAAGAAGGACGCATCTCACCTGAAGGTTGTTGAAAAAGAATACTGGCTTTGATGAACGTGCGATATTTGTGAAATTTAACCGATAAACTTGATATTCTAAAAGGATTGTGATTATCTTCAATAAATCACGTATTTAATAAATTTGAAGTATTCTCTGGAAGTTGTACAATAGAACTGGGATGAACTCTTCAAAAATGAGGTGATACTTGTGTGGAAAGTTGTACGAACAGTTGTAGGAGAGCTCGAAGCAAAACTTGTTGAAAATATTCTTAAAACAAACGATATCCCGGTTGTTTTGCAAAAGACGGACCTTTTTATTCACGCTATATTTGGAGGTTCATCGCAGTTCGAAGTTTTAGTTCCTGAAGAATTCTACAATATCGCAAATACACTTTTGAATCTGGAGGGGAGCTCTATGAAGTATACACCGCTTTATGAAGAACATGTAAAACTCGGTGCAAAAATCGTGGAATTTGCGAAGTATTACATGCCACTTCAATACGAAGGTATCATTACTGAGACCAAACTTGTTAGAACTGATGTCGGAATGTTTGACGTATCGCATATGGGTGAATTCATCGCTGAAGGACCCGATGCGATAAGGTTTGCAGAGTTTGCTGTAACAAACGATTTTGGAAATATATCTTTTGGGGATGTTATATACACCGCTATGTGTAATGAAAAAGGTGGTTTTGTTGATGACCTACTGGTTTACAAGATAGCACCGGAAAAAGTTATGTTCGTTGTTAACGCAGCTAATATCGATAAAGATTTCAATTGGCTATTAAACTTGTCAAAGAACTTCAACGTGAAACTGACAAATATATCAGATACAACAGGGCTTATAGCAGTCCAAGGTCCAAAAACTCAAGAAAAGATTCAACCACACGTTGACTTTGATCTTGAGCAGATAGGTTTCTATCAGTTCAAAGAAGGCAGTATCTTCGGTGTTTCAGGAATTATTTCAAGAACCGGCTACACGGGAGAAGATGGTTTTGAACTTTATTTACCTGCAGACAAAACCGCTTATGTATGGACAAAACTTCTTGAGATTGGTATAAAGCCCGCTGGACTTGGAGCAAGAGATGTATTGAGACTTGAAGCAGGACTTCTTCTCTATGGAAACGATATGAACGACGATATCACTCCACTTGAAGCATCTATCCAATGGGCGGTAAAGTTTGAAAAAGATTTCTTCGGTAAAGAAGCCCTCTTAAAGCAAAAGGAGGAAGGCTTGAAAAGAAGGCTCAGAGGTGTTGTTTTTGAAGGAAAGGTACCACCAAGACATGAAATGAAGGTTTTCAAAGATGGTAAAGAAATAGGCTACATTACAAGTGGTACTTTCTCACCAACTCTTGAAAAACCAATTGCTTTTGCAATGCTCTCAAGTGAACTAAAACTTGGAGATAAGGTTGAAGTTGAATCAAGAGGAAAGATGTTACAAGGTGAAGTAGTTAAAACACCATTCTACAGAGGCAGTGTAAGAAGCAAGAAAAAGTAATTACAGATCTTTAAAAGGTGAGGTGAAAAGAATGCATAGGTATATACCGCATACAGAAGAAGAAATAAAAGAAATGCTCAAAACCATCGGTGTTGAAACGATAGACGATCTTTTTAAAGAAGTACCACAAACGATAAAAAGTTACAATCTTCCAAAAGGAAAAGATGAATTCACTGCTTTTGAAAAGGTTAAAAACCTTGCTGAAAAGAATACTTTCTTCAAACCGGAAAACGTCTTTTTGGGAGCGGGATACTATTTCCACTATGTTCCAACGGTTGTAAGACATCTAGCGGGTAATCCAAACTTTTTAACCGCATACACTCCTTATCAAGCTGAAGTTTCACAAGGTACACTCCAGATGCTTTTTGAATTTCAAACGATGATGTGTGAACTCACAGGTATGGAAGTATCAAACTCTTCAATGTACGATGGAGCAAGTGCATTTGCGGAAAGTCTTTTAATGGCAATGAGAATAAACGGTAAAAGGAAGATGTTAGTTGCAAAGACTATAAACCAAGAATACAAAAAAGTTGCAAAAACCTACACAAAACCAATAGACATTGTTATTGAAGAAATAGGTTACGAAAAAGAGAACGGAAGGTTAGACTTAGAAGAATTAAAATCGAAGATTGATTCAGAAACTTCCGCTGTTGCTGTCGCTTATCCGAACTTTTTTGGAGTGATAGAAGATCTTGAAGAAATAAGAAAAGTCGTACCACAAAACGTTGTTTTTATTGTTGTAGCAGAACCCGTTTCTCTTGCACTATTAGAAGCTCCTGGAAAGTATGGTGCAGATATAGTAGTTGGCGAAGGACAATCGTTGGGAGTTACACCAAACTTCGGAGGTCCTGGAATTGGATTTTTCACAACACTTGAAAAACACGTCAGAAAAATGCCAGGAAGGTTAATTGGCGAAACGAAAGATCTGGATGGAAAGACTGGTTATGTGATGATCTTACAAACCAGAGAACAACATATACGAAGAGAAAAAGCAACGTCAAATATCTGTTCTAACCAGGCGTATATTGCTTTGATAAATGCGATTTACCTTTCAGTTATGGGACCAAAGGGACTCGAAGAAGTTGCTTACCGTTCTCACAACAACGCTCATTATTTGGCAAAACTACTTGAGGAAAAAGGGTATAAAAAAGTTTTCAACGGTGAATTCTTCAACGAATTTGTTTTTAGTGCACCGGAAAATTACAGAGAAAAATGGCACAAGTTAGCAAAAGAAGGTATCCTTGGTCCTATTCCTATAGACAGAATTTATCCAGAATTGAAGAATACAGCGTTGGCTTGTGCAACTGAAGTGAACAACAAAGCTTCAATCGAAAAGTTAGTCGAGGTGATCTCAAAATGACGATCTTCGAACTTTCAAAAGAAGGTAGAATTGGGTATTCTTTGCCAGAATACGATGTTCCACAAGTTTCAAATATATCAGAAAAGTACAAAAGAAACGAAAAACCACTACTTCCAGAAGTTTCAGAAGTTGATGTTGTAAGACACTACACAAATCTTGCACTGAAAAACCACTCAGTCGATAAAGGTTTCTACCCGTTAGGTTCTTGTACAATGAAATACAATCCTAAAATAAACGAAGATGCTGCAAGTTTATTTACTTGGTTACATCCAATGCAGCCAGTTGAAACGATACAAGGTGCTATAGAACTTATGGGTCGACTTAAAGAAATGCTCTGTGAAATCACAGGAACCGATGATATGACTTTACAACCAGCAGCTGGCGCACATGGTGAACTCACAGGACTATTGGTTGCGAGAGCGTACTTTGAAGATATAGGTGAAATTGAAAAGAGAAGAAAAGTTATTGTTCCAGACAGTGCTCACGGAACGAATCCAGCAAGTGCTGCGATGGCAGGCTTTGAAGTTATAGAGATAAAATCTGGGAAAGACGGTTGTGTTGATCTTGAAGCGTTAAAATCTGCGATAGGAGACGATGTTGCTGTAATAATGCTCACTAATCCAAACACTCTCGGATTGTTTGAAAAGGATATCCTCGAAGTTGCAAGGATTGCCCACGAACATGGGGCACTTCTTTACTACGATGGTGCAAATCTCAACGCTATTATGGGAAGAACGAGACCTGGTGATATGGGATTTGATATAGTTCACTTGAACCTTCACAAAACATTCAGTACTCCACATGGAATGGGAGGTCCAGGTAGCGGTCCTATCGGTGTTAAAGCAAAGCTTGCACCTTATCTACCAGTTCCAGTTGTCAAAAAAGCTGATAATGGATACAAATTAGATTACTCACTCGCGAAGAGCATAGGTATGGTGAGAAGTTTTTATGGGAACTTCCTTGTGATGGTGAAAGCGTACACGTACATACTTACAATGGGTGGAGAAGGACTTAAACATGTTAGTGATATGGCTGTCTTGAACGCTAATTATCTGAGAGTAAAACTTTCAAAAATGTTTAAGATAGCTTACGATGGTATTTGCAAGCACGAATTCGTAATCGATAACGAAGAATTTGCAAAAGAGACGGGAGTTAAAACGTTGGATATAGCTAAAAGACTTCTTGATTACGGTTTCCACGCACCAACTGTTTATTTCCCACTTATTGTACATGAAGCTATGATGATAGAACCAACAGAGACAGAAAGTAAAGATACTTTGGATAGATTTGTGGAAGTTTTGGAAAAGATTTACAACGAAGCGAAAGAAAATCCAGAGCTTTTGAAAAAAGCTCCGTACACTACACCAGTTAGAAGACTTGACGATGTCTCAGCAACTAAATTCCCAGTATTCAGATTCAAAAGGAAGTGAAATCTTATGCACCCAGCTGATTTGATACCACCATCGAAAACTTTGGAAGTTGATTCATTGGCAAAAAAACTAATAGCAGAAAAGAAAGATGTAGTGAACCTTACAACTGGAGAACCAGATTTCCCAACTCCAAGACCGATAGTTGAAAAAGCTATTGAAGCTTTGAACAGCGGTTTTACAAAGTACACAGACAGTAATGGAATCTTGGAACTTAGACAAGCAATTTCTAATTACTTGTTAGAAAAGAAAGGTGTCAACTTCTCAGCCGATGAAATAGTTGTATCAAATGGCGGCAAGCAAGCACTTTACAACGCTTTTAGAAGCATTGTGAAAGAGGGAGATGAAGTAATACTTTTTGCACCACTTTGGGTAAGTTATGCTCCACAGATACAAATGTGTGGAGGAATTCCTAAGATAATTCAAACTAAGTTTGAAGATAACTTTGAACCAAAGATCGAGGAGATTGAAAAAAACATTACAGAAAAAACCGTTGCAATAGTTGTTAACTCACCTTCAAATCCAACAGGTGCGGTTTACAAGAAAGAGACGCTCGAAGCGATAGCGGATTTGACAAATAGAAAGGGATTGTTTGTTATAAGCGATGAAGTGTACGATGACCTTGTGTACGAAGGAAAACACGTAACAATGCAAGGTTTAGTTAAAGATGAACTTCTGATATACATCAACGCATTCAGTAAATCACATGCGATGACAGGTTGGAGAATAGGCTGGAGTGCAACAAAGAATGAAAAAGTGAAAAAGAGAATATCGAAAATCCAGGGACATGTTGCATCGAATATAAACAGTATAACACAAAAAGCTGGTATTGCGGCATGCTCAACAGATAACAATTATATGATTGAAGAATTCAAAAAACGAAGAGAATTCGTTATTCAAAAAGCTGAAGAAATAGGACTAAGATACGTTAAACCACAAGGCGCTTTCTACCTTTTCTTTGAAACGCCTTACGATGACAACGAATTCTGTAAAAAACTTTTGGGAGAAAAACTTGTTGCGATAGTTCCAGGAAGTGCGTTTGAAGCACCAAATTTTGCAAGGTTGAGTTTTGCTAATTCTTTGGAAAATCTTGAGAAAGGTTTTAGAAGGTTGAAAGAATTTTTGGGAAAGTAAAATAAACCCCCGAACAAAACGTTCGGGGGTTTTTATTAAGCGTATTTTTCTTCTTTCTCTTCTTTTACGATTGGTCTTTCTTCATACTGCACAGCTGAGAATATTTCGAATCCTGTACCTGCTGGAATTATCTGACCGACTATGACGTTTTCTTTCAAACCGAGCAACTTGTCTACTGCCCTTTCTAATGCAACTTCTGTTAAAACCTGTTGTGTTTGTTGGAAACTTGCAGCACTTAGCCATCCTGTGTATTCAAGTGATGCTGCTGTGATTCTCAGAAGTTTTCTTCTGTACTTGACAGTTTCTTTTGGCATTATTTGATATGTGACTTTTTCACCTTCACTGTCAATTGTTTCAACGTCTTTAATGTTCAAAGATATAAGTTTTTCAAGAAGTTCTTCTGTGATTTCTTCTCCTTCGTTAGCTATGACTCGCACTTCATCGCCATCTTTTGCAACTATCTTTCTTGCAAGTGTCTTTCCTATAATTCTCTTTCTGTTCAATTCAACTTTTGAGTTGTTTATTTCGATTTCTTTGTTAACTTTCTTAACAACTTGAATTGGTGCAAGATCTCCCGGTAAGAAATCAGTGTCTCCTGGTTCGATTATCTCAACTTTATTCAACATCTGCCTGATTATAATTTCAAAGTGCTTGTCGTGAATATCGACACCTTGTTGTACATAAACTTTCTTGATTTCTCTAAGCAAGTAATTTGCAGTTTCTTCGAAGCCCAAACTTTCCAAAAGCTTTCTAAGCTTTAATGAACCCGATGACAATGGTTGCCCAGGTAATACTTTTTGACCTCTATTAACTATTATTCTTACCTTCTGTGGTATTACATATTCGTGTACCTTTCCAAGTTCGTCAACGACAAAGACTTTTCTTTCCGCTTCATCATCTTTGATATCTATGACTGTACCTTTTGTTGTTGAGAAAACTCCTTCTGGATCTTTGAGTTTCTTTCTTGCTTCGAAGAGTTCTTCGACCCTTGGCAAACCTTGAGTAATATCTGCTGTTGTTGCTATACCACCGGTATGGAACGTTCTCATCGTAAGTTGTGTACCAGGTTCACCTATCGATTGCGCAGCAACGATACCCACAGATTCCCCGACGTTGACTATCTTGTGGTTCGAAAGGTCAAGACCGTAACATTTTGCACATACCCCTTGTTCAGCTTCACAAGTGAGAACTGATCTAACGTAGATATCAGGTCTTACGAGCACGCTCTCGATGTTGTTAGCTTCAAGTTCTTTAGCTTCTTCAACATCTATTATCTCTTCTTCGACTAATATTTGAACACCTTCTTTGTTGTAAATCGCTTCTTCTGCTAGAACTGTACCTACGATAGGATATTTCTTAATCTTTATTTTCTTGATTCCAGCTGATTTCAGTTTCTTGAGTATTTCCCAATTTATTTCACTTTCCGATGGTATTACTTCAGTTCCAAGGTCTATATCTTCAAGTGTTTCGGCGTATGTTTCTGGGAATTCAACGGAACTTAAATCTAGTTTTCCTGTTTCCACAACGTTGACTCTCTTCGTGTAGTTACCTAAGAATTTAGCATCGTCATCGTTAATAAGTGCATCTCTTGTATATGCTCTGTTTGTCTTTGGATTAACCAATACTTTTCCTGTACCAGGTTCAATTACATCTTTTGCCAAAACTCTTCCAAAGATGAAATCTTCTATTTTTTCAACTACAAAATTGTCAGAACTTCTGAGTTTTACAGCTCTTATGCCTTCGTGTGTTCCACAGTCCGCAGTTGTAACGACGATGCTTTGAACAACATCAACAAGTCTTCTTGTTAAGTAACCTGCAGAACTTGTTCTCAAAGCTGTGTCAGCGGAACCTTTTCTTGCACCGTGTGTACTGATAAAGAATTCGAGAACTGACAACCCTTCTCTGAAGTTAGAAAGAATTGGAATTTCAATCGTTCTACCTGATGGGTCTGCCATAAGACCACGCATACCTGAGAGCTGTTTCAATTGGTCTTTATTACCTCTTGCTCCTGAATCAATCATTATGTACACGGGGTTAAATGGATTGTTACCTATATGTTTGAATGTCTCATCTTCAACTTCTTTTGTTGTCTCAGCCCAGATCTTTATAGTTTCATTGTACTTTTCTTCATCATCCAAGAATCCTTGTTCATAGAGTTCTTCGACTTGTTCTATTCTCTTAAGTGCTCTTTCGATGATTTCTTTTTTCTTTGGAGAAATTTCAAAGTCCTTCAAACTGACTGTTAATCCTGAAACGGTTGCATAGTGGAATCCTAACGCCTTAATATTATCAAGCAAATCGGCTGTTGCATCTATTCCGTATAGTTTGAAAGTTGTATAAACTGCATCCTTTATTCCGCCTTTTCCAAATGTTTTGTTGTAGTTCTTTAGAGCATCTGGAAGAATAGCATTGAAGATTATTCTACCAACCGTTGTTTTGGTTATCTTGTCTTTGATCTTTACAAGTATCGGTTCATGCAACGTAATTAGCTTTAGCGCATAAGCTAGTTCTGCTTCAAATTCTGAAGAGAATTTCCATTTTATATTCTCAACAGGTATCGTATCAAAGTTTTTGTCAGTCATTGTTAAGTAATAGACACCAGCAACGATGTCTTTACCAGGCATTGAAATTGGCTTTCCATGTGCTGGTGAAATTATGTTATACCTTGAAAGCATCAAAAGTCTTGCCTCAGATTGTGCTGCGACTGAGAGTGGGACGTGAACAGCCATCTGGTCACCGTCAAAGTCCGCGTTAAACGGTGGACAAACAAGTGGGTGCAGTTGTATTGCGTTTCCTTCAACAAGTTTTGGTTCAAAAGCTTGAATTGACATTCTGTGAAGTGTTGGTGCCCTGTTTAGTAGGACTACTTTACCTTGAATAACTTTTTCAAGTTTTTCCCAAGCTTCTGGCTCTTCTTGTTGAATTTCTTTTTTGTGTTTCTTCAACGTTTTCTGCTGTATCAATCCTTCAGATGTTTCTTCTTTCGAAAGTTCGTGGAGTACAAATGGATAGAAGAGCTCTAAAGCCATCTTCTTTGGTATACCACATTCGTGAATTTTTAGATGTGGACCAACAACGATAACAGCACGACCTGAGTAGTCTACACGTTTACCAAGAAGATTTCTTCTGAATCTTCCTTTTTTACCTTTGATAAGGTCAGTGAGTGATTTCAAAGGTCTTCCGTTTCTATCAGTGTATGGTTTTGCAACTCTACCGTTGTATATTAAGTTGTCAACAGCTTCTTGGAGCATTCTTTTTTCAGTTCTAATAATAAGCTCAGGAGAATTCGCTTCCAAGAATTTTTTGAGCCTGTTGTTTCTCATTATAACTCTTCTGTAGAGGTCGTTCAAATCTGTTGTAGCAAATCTACCACCATCGATTTGAATCATAGGTCTTATTTCAGGTGGTACAACTGGAAGAACGTCAAGTATCATCCATTCAGGTTTTGTGTTGCTCTTTATTAAAGACTTAACTATTTTCAATCTCTTCAAAAGCTTTTTAGCTTTGACACTGCTTTTTTGGACTTTTGAAAGTTCATCTTCAAGCTGTGCTTTTAATGTATCGAGGTCTATTTTTTGCAAGAGTTTCTTTACGGCACTTGCACCTGTACTCGCTTCTATCTTTCCAGGGTAAAGTTCGTTGTATACGTAGTAATCGTTCGAAGTTATTATTTGACCTACTGTTAATCCAGTTTCTTCGGAAACTTCCGAGTCAATATCTGTTATTACCATTATTGGTTTATCATTTTCCATGAATTCTTCAACTATGAATTTTCCATGATAGTGCTTTTCAAAAATCTTGTATTCTTCAACTGAAATAATTTCATCTTCGTACATGAAATTGTCAGCTAAAACATCACCAGCTGAAACTTCTTGACCGTTTTCGACTATTATCTGTACATTTTCGAATACAGGGTAACTCTTAATTTGATTCACTTTTTCAATGTACAAAGTACCGAAAGAAATAACTTCATATTTACCATCTTCGGTTGGACGAACGTTTAAATCTTTTCCAAATTTTATTTTTCCATCAAGTGGTGAAATAACTTCTGGTAGTACGGTTTCACTGTAGATTTGTTGACCCTTTTTTATTTTATCTTTGTTCTTTACCAAAACTCTTGCACCATAAGGAATAGTCAAAGTAATAGGTGCGTGTTTGCTTGTTGTAAGCGGTTTAAGAGTTACCGTTCCCGAAATTTCGTCAACTTCGATATGTCCATCGTATGGAGAGTGGAATGCTGAAATTTCTTTTGAAACAACCAAAACGTTTCCACTCTTGACTTCTGTGTTTTCGGCTACTTCAAGAACCATACCGGGATATACTCTAACTTCAGCTTTTACAACGTTTCTAACATCTATCCAAATAATGTTTCTATCCGTATCCGTCTTTTCTTTTCTAATACTCACTTCACCATCTACATCTGTTGTAAGCGGTGTTCTTGGTTCTTTAACAATATACGCGGGTGAGACTACGAAATCCCACTTTTTGGAGTATATTTCGTATTCACTCTGGTTCAGTATAGAACCTTTCGGAAGTGGTGTGTCTTTTGGATCAATAACAACAACGTTCTTTTCGTTGACTCTTAAACTTCCAAAATAAATTATCTTTTCAAGATCTTTAACTGCCATATCTAAAAGAGTTGCAAGAGTACTTGGTGAATTTTTCAAGTACCAAACATGGACAACAGGTGCAGCAAGCTCGATGTGACCGAATCTGCGTCTTCTTGCTTCTCTCGACTCGACCCTTACACCACATTTCTCACATACAGTACCATCATACTTTTTACCTTTGTACTTTCCACAAGCACATTCGTAGTCTTTAACAGGTCCGAATATTCTTTCGCAGAAAAGTCCATCTCTTTCAGGTTTATAGGATCGGTAGTTTATTGTTTCACCTTTTTTTACTTCTCCACTCGACCAAGATCTTATAGTTTCAGGAGATGCTAGACCTACCGATACCGCTGCAATCTTTCTTTTAAAAGAGGAGCTCATAATATACCTCCTTATATGAAAAAGGTTTTATTTTACAATGTTTCAATATCAATCTCTCTACCGTCTTGATCAAAAACCCTTATATCAAGTGCAAGACCTTTGAGTTCTCTGACCAAGACCTTGAAACTTTCTGGAAGTCCAGGCTCTGGTAAGTTTTTACCTTTCATTATAGCTTTGTAAACTTCCGTTCTACCGCGTATGTCGTCACTCTTTACGGTTAACATTTCGTTTAGTGTATGGGAAGCACCGTAAGCTTCAAGTGCCCAAACTTCCATTTCACCAAATCTTTGACCACCGTGTTGAGCTTTACCACCGAGTGGTTGTTGGTGGATAAGTGAGTATGGACCTGTTGAACGTGCGTGTATCTTATCTCTTGCTATGTGAATGAGTCTCATAACGTACATGTATCCAACCAATACTGGTGAGTCGAATTTTTCTCCTGTTCTTCCATCTCTTAATGTAACTTTACCAGATGGATTTTCCGGATTATCACCAGCTTCAAGACCGTACATCTTTCTTGCCTTGTAAAGTTCTGGCAAAATTTCTTCTTCTTTTCCACCATCGAAAACTGGTGTAGCGAAATGTCTTCCTGTTAGTTTAGCAAGCCAACCTAAAGATGTTTCGAGAACTTGACCTATGTTCATACGTGATGGAACCCCAAGTGGACTAAGCACCATTTGAATTGGTGTTCCATCGGGCAAGAAAGGCATATCTTCTTTTCTCAAAATCATCGAAACAACACCTTTGTTACCGTGTCTACCTGCAAACTTGTCTCCAACTTCGAGTGGTTTCTTTGTTGCAACGTAGACCCTAACTAGAGTGTTGACACCAGGATCAAGTGTTCCTTCGTCTTTGTTAAAGACGTGAACAGCTATAACTCTACCTTCAACGCCGTGTGGAACTCTCAAAGATGTGTCTTTAACGTCTTTACCCTTTTCACCGAAGACAGATCTCATGATCTTTTCTTCCGGTGTCATGTCACTTTCGCCTTTTGGAGTTACTTTACCAACCAATATATCTTGTGGACCAACGTAAGCCCCTATTCTTATGATACCGTTCTCGTCAAGATTTCTGAGTTTTTCCTTTTTAACGTTTGGAATTTCAGAAGTTATTTCTTCAGGACCAACTCTCGTTTCTCTTGCTTTTGTTTCGTAGACTTCTATATGAACCGATGAGAACGTTTCTTTTTCGAGAAGTTCTTCACTAACCAAAATAGCGTCTTCAAAGTTGTAACCTTCCCAAGGTAAGAATGCAACTAAGATGTTCCTACCGAGTGCAAGCTCACCCATCTCAGTTGCGGGACCATCAGCAATTGGTTCACCTTTTTTGACAATATCACCAATGTTTACTATCGGTTTTTGTGAGAAACAAGTGTCTTGGTTTGAACGCATGAATTTGACAAGTTCGTAAACATCAACAATAGGTTCACCGCTTTTGTCATACAATTTGTTACCGTTTTCATCTATTCTTTGGATTACAATCTTGTAAGCTTCAGATCTCAGAACTATACCGTCGTGTTTTGCGTAGAGAACGTAACCAGAGTATTGAGCAGCAGCAGCTTCCATTCCTGTACCGACGAATGGTGCTTCAGTAGTTATTAATGGAACTGCCTGTCGTTGCATGTTAGAACCCATCAAGGCTCTGTTAGCATCATCGTGTTCAAGGAATGGAATAAGAGATGTTGTAACACTGACGATTTGTTTTGGAGAAACATCTATAAGTTCCACTTCTTCTTTGTTCACGAAGAGTATTTTTTCCATGTATCTAACTGTAACTTTTTCGACTGTAATTTCACCATTTTCATCAACTGGAATAGTTGACGGAGCTATCTTGTAGTTTTCTTCTTCATCAGCCGTCAAATAAACAACTTCATCTGTGACAACGCCATCTTTAACTACTCTGTAAGGTGTTGTCAAAAATCCAAATTCGTTGATCTGAGCGTAAACTGATAGCGAAGTAATAAGACCTATGTTTCCACCCTCAGGTGTTTCGATAGGACACATTCTGCCGTAATGTGAGTGGTGAACGTCACGAACCTCGAATCTTGCTCTTTCTCTCTTCAAACCGCCAGGACCGACAGCAGTTAACCTTCTTTTGTGAGTAAGTTCAGCGAGTGGGTTAACTTGGTCCATAAATTGTGACAATGGATTAGTTGCAAAGAAAGAATTGAGAGCAGCAATTACGTTTCTCAAGTTTACTAAACTTGGTATTGAAATTCTGTCGAGCGAAGAATATGTAGCGAGTTTTTCTTGAATTTGGTTAACAGTTTTTGCAAAAGCTCTTTCAAATTCATACGCTATGAGCTCACCAGGTGTTTTAACCCTCTTATTTGACAAGTGGTCTTTTGTATCGAGAGTTTCAGGATGCTTTTCAATTTTTAAGAGTAACCTTGTTGCTAAGATAATATCAAGTTTTGTCAAAGCATTATCAGATTCGTTGTAAGTAACTTTTTGAACAGCCTTAGGTTGAGCACCTTCTATCTCAACTAAATATTTTTTGTATTCTTCTTCAAGTTTTTTGTTCATTTTGTATCTTCCAACTTCGGAAAGTTCAAACCTTTCCTTTGAGAAATACAAACTGTTCCAGTATTGTTTGGCTGCAGTGTACCTAAAAACTTCACCAGGTCTGAGTTCTTTATATATTTCAGTGAAAGCACGTACTTCCGTTAAATCTTCCTCAAGTGGAAGCTTCAACCTATCCTTAAGTCTCTCCCATGTTTTCTGAATGTATTTGTTAGCTACCACTATTTTTGTAACCTTTGATTCTCTGAGTTCTTCAATATTAACTTTGTTGAGAATACTCCCCTTTTTGAATATAACGTTGTTATTGGAATCGACTGCGTCTTTGACGAGTACACGACCATCCGCATGCTCTGCTGCATAGTCATCTTCTATATCAATTTCTTCTGGGAAAAGGCTAAGAATATCTATGTCTTTTTCAAATCCAAGTGTTTTCAGGACCAAGAAAAGATTTAATCTTCTTCTTCTATCGATTCGGGCGTATAGAGTTTCATCATTTAAGTTAAGCATTATTTCGAGCCATACGCCTCTTACTGGTAGGAAGTGAGCAACGTATATAGGTTTTGCACCAACGTTTTTTGTTGGCTCTTCGACAAAATATACTCCGGGGCTTCTAACGAGCTGGCTTACGACTGTTCTTTCAACACCATTTATAACAAACGTTTGATTGTCGGTCATTATTGGAAATTCACCAAGCGAAACTTCTTCTTCTCTTATTTCACCGGTAGCCAAATCTGTTACTCTAACTGTTGAATAAATCGGAGCAACATAAGTGAGAAGCTTTGATTTGCATTCTTCAACATTGTTTGGTGGTTGTCCTACTCTTACGTTGACAAATTCCAAGGCGAAACCTCTATCTTTCTTTCCTTCGCCTTTGACAGAAGTTATTGGACTAAATTTCTTCAAGATTTTTAAAACACCGCTGTCAAGAAACTCTTTGAATGATTCACTCTGAAGTTCGATTAGGTTGGGGACATCGAGAATTTCTTCTACTCTTCCGAAAGAGTACCTAACACGCTTACCACTCTGAATAGCTTTCATCAAATCACCTCGGTTGGAAGATTTTTTAGAGGGAGGGAAAATACTACGCCAATTATATATTAAAACATATCAATCCCGTACTTTCAATAGAAAGCACGGGATTGATACATAATATTTTCAAAAAAGAAATCTTTGTAACTTTTATTTCAATTCTACTTCTGCTCCAACTTCTGTGAGTTTCTTCTTGATCTCTTCTGCTTCTTCTTTCTTTGCACCTTGTTTAACTATTGCGTCTGGTGAGCCAGCTTTTTCAACCAAGTCTTTTGCTTCTTTCAAGCCAAGTCCAGTGATTTCTCTAACAACTTTGATGACTTCAATTTTCTTTGCGCCTGCGTTCTTGAGGATAACGTCAAATGAATCTTTTTCTTCTACTTGTGCGGCTGCTGGAGCTGCAGCTGCTGCAACTGGCATAGCTGCCATTACTGGTGCTGCTGCGCTAACACCAAATCTGTCTTCCAACATCTTAACGAGTTCTGCGAGTTCTGCAACTGTCAATGACTCAATAGCTTTTACGAGTTCTTCCAATGTCATACCTAAACACCTCCATACAGAATAGTTAGTTGATAATTACTGTTGTTCCTTTTTTTCTTTAATTGCATTAAGAGCGTAAAGAACGCTTCTAAGCACACCAGAGAGAGATGTGACAAGTCCGCGAATTGGTGCTTGGATACCACCAACGACCATTGCACGAAGTTGATCTTTCGAAGGAAGTTTTGAAAGGTCTTCAAGTTGTTCTGCTGGGTAGTATCTCTTGTCAAGATAGAGACCTTTACAAACAGGAATTCCTTTGAATTCCTTGTTGATATTTACTAATATCTTTAAAGCTTCAATCGGGTCTCCGTCAGTTACATAAAGAACTGCGGTTGGACCAAAAAGCGACTTTTCATCAGAAAGTTCATACCCAGCTTGTTGAAGCGCTCTTCTGATAAGTGTGTTCTTAACAACTGTCAGTTTTGCACCTTCTCCGAACTTTTCGCGGAGAGTTTTTCTGATCTTTGTAATTTGTGCAACATTTAATCTTGTAAAATCAGAAAAGAGCACCAACGATGAATTTGAAAAAACTTCCGTAAGTTCATTTGCTAGTTGTTCTTTTTCTGGTCTTCTTAACACAACTTCACCTCCAAACTTTTCGATTCTAAAAATAAAAGCCTCGTTTAACGAGGCAAGCAAAAAAGTATCTGCAACTAGCAGCTACTTTCTTGTGCCTCCTGTAGGCAACCCTGACGGGTTTTTATTTTAACCTACATTCTCAGGCAGGATTTATTTTACCATATAGCTTTCTCTGTATGTGAAAGTAATGTTACAATATAGTTATTTTTCGTAGATTTGAGGCAAGCTTTTTCCAAGAGTTATCGTTAAACTGGTGGATTCACTACCAGGTTCTGGCGTTTGTTCGATTACATACAAACCTTCTCCTTTTATTTTCAGAACAAATTTGTTTTTGAGAGTTTGTAACATACTCATATTCCAGCCGAGCACGTTGGGAACAATATTCTCTTCTTGTGAAAGATCTTTTCTTTCAAGTAGTAATTCCACAACTTCCCGGAAAACAGGTGCGGCTACAAGACTACTTAATTTACCAGATTTAGGTGTATCAACCCAGACTAAAATTGTATACGGAATATCAAGTTCAATTTGACCTGCGAATAATGCTGTTACATCTTTTCGTTGATTTTTTTGTGCTGTACCGGTTTTACCGTAAATTTTATAGCCTTCTAACTTAGCGAGCTTTCCGGTACCTCTTTCAACAACATCCAGCAGCATATTTTTAACTAAATTAGCAGTCTTTTGTGAAATCACTACTTTCTCAACAACTTTGTTATCTTCTAAAAGTGTGGGTTTTACGTATTTGCCACCATTCACAATCGTGTTAAATGCTGAAATAATTTGTATAGGCGAAGCACCTATTGATTGACCTATCGAGAGATATGCCCATTCTGATTTGTACCATTTTTCTGGTTGTCGTAGTGCTCCTGGAATCTCGCCAGGTAACTCTATACCAGTTGGTTCTCCAAAACCGAAGGATTTTAGGACTGAATAAAGCCCTTCTTGTCCATAAGTGTCCACAATCTTTTTAGTTATTGCTACCGCGGCAACGTTACAGGAATGTACAACCGCGTCATACAATGTAATTTCTCCGTGTTTTTCCAAATCCTTAATCGTTATTCCAAGGTCTTCAAGTTTTATAGAGCCTTCACAGTTAAAAATATCGTTTTCTTTGAAAAATCCCATCTCAAGAGCTGATGAAAATATGATAGGTTTGATTACTGATCCAGGCTCAAAATAACCAAGATAATAGGTGGGCCAAGAGGCAGTTGTAACCATTGCACGGATTTTTCCAGTGTTACTCTCCATAACTATTATACCAATTTCGGCTGCTTCACTTCTTTTAGAGTGTAGTAGCGCTTGTTCATAAAGCAGTTTTTGAAGCTGGGAATCTATCGAAAGTGTTACATTTTTTCCATTTGTCGCTTGCTTAAAAGATTCTTCTATTTTCTTTCCAAACCAGCCAGCTGTGATAACTTCATAGTATCCGTCTCTCACAGGTCTTAATATCTTATCGAGAGTCTTCTCGATACCACTAATCCCAGTTCTACCATCTGTTTTTCCGATTATAAAATTTAGTCCTGAATCGGTAATACTGATTCGTTTTTCTTCAGGTTCAATACTTATAAATTTAACATACCTTGGTGGTATCTGTTTTAAGACAGAATCTCTTGATTTAAATTCACCAAGTCTAATAATACTTTTGTCATCTAAATCGTTTGGAATAAGTCCAAATTTTGAAATAAAGTTAATGAAAACAGGATCCGTTTTGTACGAGTCTTTTAGATGACTTCTTAGATATCTGACATCTAAGTACGCAACGAAAAGAATTTCGCTTGTGGCGAGAATTCTACCTTTAGAATCGTGTATCTCTCCCCTCAAAGCAGGTATCCTCTCCGTTTGATAGGCACCAGGGGAGATAAAATGTAAAGTTATTTTGGCTGTCAATATTATTAAGACAACAGTCAGAAATACGAGTATAGAGTTGACTCTTTTCAATTAACCACATCACGTCCTATCAATAGTTTGTTTATTTCGGCTTCTAAAGCATCTAAGTACTGTTTCTTTTCCAAAATGGTCTTTGTCAGATAGTGTCTCTGCATTTCCAATCTATTTAACTGAAGGCTTAGCATAACTGCTCCTACAAAAAAGAAAGATATAAATATCAACGGTGTAAAAATTTTCCAGAATATGGAAATTGATGAACTTTCCACCTGGAGTTCTTCCCTCACACTCCGCTTCGCTTTTACAACAGTCATCTCCGCTCCTCCTTATCTTTAAGTTTTGCTCCAGTTTTAAACCCGCTCCGCTACACGCAATTTTGCACTCCTTGACCTTGGATTGTTCTCAATTTCGTCCTTTGTTGGCAAGATTAACTCGAACATCCTAAGATTTTTATTGTTCTTTAGTGTATGTTTGACCAGCCTATCTTCCAGGGAATGGAAAGTAATAACAACTAATCTACCACCCAGATTAAGCAAATCGGGTGCAAAATCTAAGAACTTTTTTATATTCTCAAGTTCTTTATTGACTTCAATACGTATGGCTTGAAAAGTTTTCGTGGCAAAATGCCTTTTTCTGGAAAAACGTTCCTTGGGAGGGATAACTTTTTTGATAATCTCCACTAACTGACCAGTGGTCTTAACAGGTCTATTTTCAACTATCGCTCTTGCAATCCGTCTTGCGTGTCTTTCTTCTCCGTAGAGGTAGATTATTTCAGAAAGTTTTTCCTCAGGATAGTTGTTAACTACATACTCGGCAGTTAGTTCGTTGTCAAAATCCATCCGCATATCTAAGGGTTCGTCAACGTTAAATGAAAAGCCCCTTCCTTTGGCTTTAAGTTGATATGTTGATACACCTAAATCAACAACAAACCCATCCACTTTGTGGATGTTCATTTCTTTAAGAACCTTTGGAACGTCGACGTAGGAGGATTTTATTAACCGGACATTTGAAAAAGGTGAGAGCTTTTTAGAGGCAATTTCTAACACTTCGCTGTCTACATCAAGACCAATAACTAATCCTCTTTCGCTTATCCGCTCCGCTATCCTTTCCGTATGTCCGCCTTCCCCAACTGTGCAATCCACGTACACCCCGTCGACCTTCCGTACCAGATTGTCAACAACTTCGTTCAGCATTACCGGTATGTGACGTTCGGTGTACTCTCTATTCATTTCTCCGCTCCGCTATGCTAAGTTATACTAAAGCATTTTAACTATACTACTAACGTTCATCAAAATCAAAATTTTTGTAAAATTATCTACGTTGCAAAAACCAAGTATTTATGAGCTATTTGGATTGAATGTTAAAATATACAAAAATATACTTAAAATTTTTAAAGAAAAAGCACTAATTTTCTTTTCGGGTGTTGCCGATATTTCGAATATGGTATAATTGAATTAGAAGTTACCGGAAAATTACCAGAATTATTGTGCGGAGGTGTAGGTATGACAAGAGATCACATAGCAGAGTACAGAAAATGGCTTAACGATCCTGCAATTGATGAAATTACAAAGGAAGAATTGAGAAAACTGGAAGGTAACGATGAAGAACTCAAAGAGAGGTTTCTTCTTGACTTGGAATTTGGAACAGCAGGTTTAAGAGGGAAGATTGGGGTTGGAACAAACAGAATGAACATATATACGGTTTCTAAAGCAACACAAGGCCTTGCACAGTATATAATCGATAGAGGAGGAGAATATGTAAAACGTGGTGTTGTTATAGCCTACGATGTCAGAAGAATGTCAAAAGAGTTTGCAAGAACAACAGCGCAAGTGTTAGCTGGAAATGGAATAAAGGTTTACTTGTTTGATGATATCAGACCAACACCTGTTTTGTCTTTTGCTGTAAGACATCTCAAATCTGCTGCTGGAATAGTTATTACAGCAAGTCACAATCCACCTGATTACAACGGCTACAAAGTTTACTGGGAAAAAGGTTCCCAGATAACCGATGATATTGCGAAACCTATAGAGGAGAATATAAAGAAGATAGAAAATTTCGGACAAATCAAAAAGATTGATTTTGATGAAGCTATTCAAAAAGGTCTTATTGAAATTGTTGGAAGTGTAGTTGATGAAGAATACTTTAAGAAAGTTCTTTCAGTAGGTTTGTGTGATGATATCGATAAAGATATCAAAATAGTTTATACACCACTTCATGGAACCGGTGGAAAGTTTGTGAAAAGAATATTAACTGAAAGAGAATTTACTAATCTGTACGTTGTCAAAGAACAGGATGCACCGAACGGTGAATTCCCAACGGTTGAGTATCCAAACCCAGAAGACCTCAGAGCTTTCAAAATGGCTTTGGAATTGGCGAAAAATATCGACGCTGACTTGGTACTTTCCACAGACCCCGATGCCGATAGATTAGCACTTTACGTCAAACATGAAAATGACTACTATCCTCTCAACGGTAATCAAACGGGTGCTCTTGTTATTAACTATATGTTTTCAGTTCTTTCAAAGGAAAACAAGCTTCCGAAAGACGGGATAATTATCAAGTCTATAGTTACTGGAGATTTGGGAAGAGAAATAGCTAAAAGGTACGGTGTCCAAACGTTTGAAACTTTAACTGGTTTCAAGAACATATGTGGACTTGAAAACGAACTTGAAGATAAGTTTACATTCCTTTTCGGATACGAGGAAAGCATTGGATACGTTACAGGTAATTTCGTCAGAGATAAAGATGGAGTTATGATGTCGATGGTTATCTCGGAAATGTGTGCTTATTACAAAAAACGCGGCAAGACCCTTATCGATGTACTTGAGAACATTTACAAAGATTACGGTTACTACTTAGAAGATAATTTCTCTCTTGTGTACGAAGGACTTAAAGGTATGGAAAAGATTAGAAGAATCATGGAAAGGTTTAGAGGAAAGTTCCCGAAGAATATTGGTTATTTGGATTTAGCGGAATATATAGATTATCTTGATAGAAAAGTTTACGATTCAAATGGAAACTATCTCAGAGATGTAGAAGAACACATTCCACAATCAAATGTTTTGAAATTCATAATGAGTGACGGTTCATGGTATGCTGTTAGACCTTCTGGAACAGAGCCAAAATTGAAAGTTTACATCTACTCCGTTGACAGAACAAAAGAAGGAGCTGTTGAAAAACTTAAACTAATTAGAAGCAAAATTGAAGAAATTGTTGCGGAGGCTTGATGTAATGTGAATAGCAGACAAATAATTCTATTTTCTACGCTGTTAGGTGTTGTGTTTATAATTGGGATAACGATATTTTCGTACGCATTTTACATCTCAAAGCTTCCGCAAAGAACATTAACTGTCACCGGTTCTGCGCGAGAAAGAGTTATCTCGGATATAGCGCGCTGGGTTGCAAATTTTTCTGTTAGAGCAACTGAAGATCAGTTAAGAGAAGCGTTTTCTATCCTTAAGAGCTCAGAATCCAAAGTAATATCAGTATACGAAAGATATGGTTTTAAGAAAGAGAATCTCAAAATCTTACCGGTTGTGACAGAAGAGATGTACACTCAAGAGTTTGGTCAACCAAGAAGCTACGTTTTAAGACAAAATATAATCCTTGAATCATCAGATGTACAAAAGATTTCTGAGGTTTCAAAACTGATAACCCAGGAGCTATTAGATATGGGAATTGTCTTCCAGACCTACGGTGTAGAGTATTACTATTCAAAACTACCTGAAAAAAGGGTAGAACTTCTTTCAAAAGCAATGGAGGATGCTTACAGAAGAGCTAATGAAATAGCTAAATCAGGTGGATTGAAAATTGAAAAGATAATAACCGCAAAAAGTGGTGTTGTCCAAGTTCTTCAACCAAATACCGTAGATATTTCTGATTATGGTACGTATGATACTTCCACTATTGAAAAGGAAATTATGGTAACTGTAAGCGTTGTTTATGAAGTGAAGTGAAAGACATGATTATTAATATCGTTGGAATAGGTAGAGTATCCAAAGCTGTTGCAAAGAATTTAAAAGGTAAAGTAGATTTTAGATATATTGTTTCAAGAGATTTTGAAAAGGCTAAGATTTTGTGTGAAGAAATCGGTGGTATCCCAAAAACCTATGAAGACGAATTTCGCTTAGCGGGGATTGTCCTTTTTGGTTTAAATGATGACACTCTACCAAAGGCTGAACAGTTAGTTGCTGGTAAAGTAGGTGATATTAAAGCTATTCATTTCAGCGGTTTCCATTCTTCTAAAGTTTTTCCGGAAAGTTGGGATGGAGCTTCTGTCCATCCCAACATTTCTATATCCGACGAGACCATTGATTTCAAACGCGTAATATTTGGAATAGAGGGAAACATTGAGGTTGCTAAGAAGTTAGTAAATCTTTTGAATGGTGAATATATTGAAATAAAAACTGAAGACAAAATTAAGTACCATCTTTCAGCTGTGATTGTGAATAATTTTTCGTATGGACTTGCAAAACTTTCAGATGTTGTTTATGAATCCTGTGGTATCGAAGAAAATGTCAGAAGAAGGTTAATCACTCAGCTTTTGGAAAGTGTTGCTAATAATTTGAAAACAAAAGATTTTAAGGAAGCTCTAACAGGCCCAGTGAAAAGAGGTGATATTGGAACTGTTGAAAAAGAAAGAGAAGAGTTTGTAAAACTTTTTGAAGAATATACAACAATTTACGATTCTTTCGTTAGAATTTTATCGGAACTTATTCTTGGGAGAAAAATTGATTTTTAATGTCTTTAAGATATTCTCGGGATATTGGCAATACTTCTCCGTTAGTCATAAAAACAGTCCAACTGAAATTCCTTTTCTCAAGTTTCTTTACTTTAGCTGGGTTGATAGCAAAACTTCTGTGAATCTTTTTAAATCCGTGTTTTTTAAAAAGACTTGACATATCTTTGAATGGTTTGTTTATTTGTACTTTTCCACTGGTTGTACAAACCAAAGAGTTTTTTCCGAATGCTTCTATATATAGAACATCATCCAAATCAAATTCAATGATTTCCTTTGATAAAGTGATTTTTATCTTCTTATCACTGTAGGCATAACATTTTTCGAAAGCCTTTTTCAGTCTCTCTTTTGAGATAGGTTTTAAAACGAAGTCTACTATCCTTAGTTCCGTATTTTTTTCAAAAGCTTCAATAGCATACTTTGGATAAGCTGTTGTGACTATGACTAAAGGTTTGTATTCAGTCTTTTCTAAAATCTCAAAACCGGAAATTTTGCCAAGTTCGACGTCTAATAAGACTACATCAGGTCTGAGATTATCTATATCATCCAAAATTTTGAAACTACTGCCAACAACTTCATGACCTAACTCTTGAACGAGCAACTTGAGATATTCCGCAGAGATATGTTCATCTTCGACTATATAAACTCTCATAACTTTCACCACCTTTTCTTAAATTTATAGTAACCACGAACCCTTCTTTCATATCTTTTAGATATTCGTCAAGTTTTTCGGGATTTTTCACTTTTGTCATTTCGAGAGCATAATTATTTCCGTAGAACTCTTTTAGTTTATACTCAGCTAATTTGGAACCAGAAGTTTCCTTTATAACTATTTTTTCATTTTTTATATCCTCATTTGCTTTACCATCAATAATCCAAATTGCCAATCCATTTTCACTTTTATCAACCTTAATTTTTATCTTACCAACCGTATCATGCTTTGATATGTTATGAGTTATTGCGTTCTCAACAAAGGTGTGCACAACTAAAGAGGGTATCTGAATATTACTATACTCAGAAGTATTTTGAGGTACAGCAAATTCAAGTCTATTTCCAAATCTGTATTTCATTATTCTGAGGTAATCTATACACAAGTCTAATTCTTCTTTTAAACTCCAAACCTTAGGGGTGTCGAATATTTTTCTATAAAAATCAGACAAAGTTAAGACGAGTTCGGTAGCAGATTGAGGATCGATTTTGATGAGCATTACCAAAACATTGAGCGTGTTGTACAAAAAATGTGGTTTAATCTGATTTTGAATAGTTTCAAGTTTCTTTTCTAAATACGCTCTTTTTAACAGCTCATTAGCGGAGATTTGATTTTCAAGTTCTTTTCTTACAATGAGATACGCACTTCCCAAAAGAACAATAACAAAAGAAAGAGAAATTGTTATATTTACACTGACTTTCTCAAATCTTTCGATTTCGTAATGCTGGGATATTCTTCTCCCTAGTAAGTACGTCGTAAAGGCGACAGTCAAGATAATAACAAGTGTTGTAACAAAAGTGAGCTTTTCTAATCTCTTTCTGGATTTAAGATATAGTTTTAGAATCTCATAAAGAATATACGAACTGTTGAATATAACTTCCAGCAATGCTAACTCACTAACTCCAGCACCCTCGGGACTGATGTAGTAGATCATAAAAAAGATAACAATTACTATGAACTGGTTTAAGAAAAAAGCTCTCAAGGAAATCCCTCCGAAATAATTTTTGTTAATTCTATTATACCATCACAGTAAAAGAATGTTTCTGGTATTTTGTTCAACTTAACTATTGAACAATTCATACAGCGTGATATAATTTTCTTGAATTTCGGCATTGAGAGGTGAAGAGTGTGAAAATCAGCCGGCTGATTGAATCTATAAGTAATCTTATTATAACCCGTAGTTTTCATAAGTCACTTATTGAAGAAGAAGTTTTCCAAATAACAAATAACTCAAAAAATATCAAAGATTCTTGTGTTTTCATATGTAGAAAAGGTTCGGTCTTTGACTCTCACAACTTAGTAACAGATCTTTACAAGGAAGGAAAAGTAAAATTATTCGTCGTTGAAAGACCTGTTGATCCAAGCATACCTTACGTTCAAGTCTTTGATACGAGAGTTGCGGAAGCCCACCTTGCATCAGTTTTTTACGATTCTCCATATATGAAACTTATTACCTTTGGTGTTACCGGAACTAACGGAAAGACAACATGTGCTCATCTCTTCCATCATATACTCACTCAAATGGGATTGCAAGGAAGCTTATCAGGTACTGTTATGAACGACATAATGGGGGATAAGTATTATTCGCATAATACTACTCCCGATGCGCTTACGTTAATTTCAAGTATGAAAAAAACTCTTGATTCAGGTGGGCAATTCTATTCTATGGAAGTCTCATCCCACGCAATAGATCAGTACAGGGTTGAAACGATAAAATTTGACATTGTAGGTTTAACAAATATAACACGAGACCACTTGGATTACCATCCTTCATTTGAACACTACAAGAAAACGAAACTTAGAATTTTCGATTTTCTTAAACACGGTGGAATCGGAGTAGTTAACGAAGAATTTAAAGAAGAGGTGGAAAAACTTAATCACAAGAACGAAAGAAAGATAGTTAGTTTTGGTGTAAGTGTAACGGCTGATTATAGAATTGAAGACATTGAAACTTCTTGGAAAGGCACGACTTTTACTTTAAAAACTAAGAACTGGGAAAAAAAAGTTTATTCACAGGTGGTTGGTGATTACAACGCCTTTAACATAGCATTGGTTGTGGCAGGTTTGGTTGAGATTGGATACGATATAAACGAAATTCTGACGCACGTGAGCACTTTCAGAGGTGTTGATGGAAGATTTGAACCGATTCCGGAAGCGAGAAAGCTTGGAATAGAAGTTGTTATCGATTTTGCACATTCGCCCGATGCCCTTGAGAAAGTCGTAACTTCAGCAAGAAAATTGGTAAAGAACGGAAGAATCATAACAGTTTACGGTGCTGGTGGACACGCTGACAGAGGAAAAAGACCGATGATGGCTGAGATTGTAACAAAATTGTCAGATATATCCATTTTGACAACAGACGATCCCAGAGGAGAAAGACCAGAGGACATTATAGCTGAAGTTGAAAAAGGTGTTATTCCTGGAAGTTTAAGTATGACGATAATTGATAGAAGAGAAGCGATAGACACTGCAATAGCTCTTGCAAGTAAAGGAGATGTCGTTCTTATAACTGGCCGAGGTCATGAACCGTATCAGATATTTGATGATACTCTGAAAATTCCTTTTAAAGATAGAGATGTAGCCCTTGAAATAATACTTTCAAAAATAAACAGGTCGGGGTATTCGAAAGATGATAAAAATATCTGATTTATTTGGTCATAGGTTTGTTGTCGATTCCAGAAAAGTGGAAGCAAAAGATGTTTTTGTAGCCATAAAAGGTCAAAAAGTTGATGGCCATGATTTTGTGAAGGACGCACTTTCGAAAGGTGCTTTCGCTGTCGTAGTAGAAAGAGATGTTGGAATAGAGAATCAGGTTATTGTACCAGATACGGTCGAATTTTTGGGACAACTTGCAAAAAAAATAGTTGAAAAATTTAACCCCAAAATCGTTGCAATAACAGGTTCAAATGGAAAAACTTCCACAAAAGAAATTATTCATAAGATTGTTAGTAGTCAAGCGCCTGCCTTCAAAAATGAAGGTAATCTAAACTCTGAAATCGGACTTCCACTTTCAATTATTAACTCATACAAGGGAGAGCCGGTTTTAGTGTTAGAAATGGCTCAAAGAGTCGTTGGAGATATTGAGTACTTAACTAAACTCTTTAACCCTGATATTGGAATTCTTCTCAATGCCGCAAGTGCGCATGTTGGTTTTACAGGGTCTGAAGAGAAAATCCTTGAGGGGAAATGGCAGATAACAAGGTACGCAAAAGATGTGATACTTAACTTTGATGATGAAAGAATTGTTGAAAAGTCAAAAAGTCTCAATAGTCAAAGAATTTTCTCTTTCGGTCTAACAAACGGAGATTACAGATTTTTGGAAAAAAGATTCAACGGAGAAAAGACTGAGATGCTTTTTAGTACTCCAGACGGAGTTACGTATGTTGCTGTAAATGGTTACTGGACTAAGGCAATGGCTTTAGCAATATTGATAGGTTATATTGTTTCAAATATCTTGGAAATAGATTTCAATCCTTCAGTGCTCAACAACTTCCAAACTTTACCTGGAAGATTTTACGTAAAACTGATAAATAATCTCTATATCGTGGACGATTCTTATAATGCAAGCTACGAATCTTTTAAGCACGGTATAGAAGAAGTTGTATCAAACTTTCCAAGACCTTGGTACGCAGTAGTAGGTGGAATGAAAGAACTCGGTGAAAAATCGAAAGAATATCATGAAAAACTATCAACTTTGTTAGAACAATTAGACGGAGTTATTGTTTACGATATTGACGAAGACACAAAGTATATAAATCCAAAAAATACAATTCTAAGAAGTGATAAAGTGGATGAAATTGTTGAATATTTGAGAAGTATTTCTGAGGGTACCATATATTTTAAAGCATCAAGATATTACGAACTTGAAAGAATAATCTCCGAATACGAAAGGAGCATACAAAAGTGACGACTATAGTTTTAGCCTTTGAGTTTTTGGTAAGTGCGTTACTCTTTCCGAGATTTATAAAATATATGAAAAAGCTAAAACTTGGACAGTACATAAGACAAGAGGGACCTGATCTACACAACTACAAAGAAGGAACACCTACCGCTGGTGGGATTATCTTTATTTCAGTTGCAGTAATTGGTGCACTTATCCTTAAACAGCCGATTGAACTCGTTTTGACGCTCGTTCTTTATGGTTTCATCGGTTTTTTGGATGACTTTGTAAGTATATTCAAAAAGCGTTCCTTAGGATTGAGAGCTTGGCAAAAGTTAGTTCTTCAATTTTCTTTCTCAGCTTGGATAGCGTATAGATTGTTAGAACACTATCGCTCTTCAACAGTCTTTGGATTTAACGTTCCTGGATGGTTCTTTTATATTTTCGTAATGTTTTTAGTGAGTGGGTATTCTAACGCTACCAACCTAACTGATGGCATAGACGGTTTGGCCGGTTGGGTTTTCGTTTCAAGTGTTATTCCATTCTCCATACTTAACAAAGACATCCAAGGTACGATGTTTATAGTGATTCCAGTTTTGGCTTTTCTGTTGTTCAACTCCAGACCAGCCACAGTTTTTATGGGAGACACAGGTTCGTTAGCTTTAGGGGCATACATATCGACCTACGCCTTGATCAGAGGTCAAGAACTTTTTTTATTATTTTTCACTTCAATATTCTTGCTTGAAACTTTGAGTGTAATTATCCAGGTTGGTTCTTACAAATTGAGAGGCAAAAGAGTTTTCCTAATGGCACCGATACATCATCATTTCGAGATGAAAAAATGGACTGAAGAAAAGATAGTCGGAGTTTTCACAGTTTGGAATGTCGTAATCGCTTTAATTGCTTTGTCGTTCTTTATCAAATAAAGTTAGGTGGACATCTTGGAAAAACTTTTAGTATCCTCGTTGATTCTAACATTTGTACTTAAAAGTATTTCTGAAAAAACTGGAATCCTCCTTGAACATCCCGATGAAAGAAAAATTCACAAAAAACCAGTTCCACTTGTTGGTGGGACTGTTATTTTTCTCACCTTTGCGATTTTTGGAAAACTGAATATTGGATTGATACTAGCTTTTCTCGTGGGAATTATAGATGATGTCTTTGAAATACCTTATTATGTAAAATTTGCTCTTCAGTTTGTTGTTTCAACGTATTTTGTAATGAACGCATCTTCATATTTTACTGGTATATACGCTATTGACAAAGTATTGTTATTTTTCTGGTTTCTTGCCCTGTTTAACGCGTTTAATCTTGTCGATGGAATGAATGGACTTCTGGCAGGAATTGGACTTTTTTATTCGCTAATCCTGGTGGATCCATCTATGTTTCTAATTCTTCTACCTATCTACGTATTTAATTTGTCTGGCAAAGTTTTTTTAGGTGACAGTGGAGCGTTTTTACTCGCTTATTACTTTATCGATAAAGCTGTTTTTAAACGCTTTGATTTGATAACTTTAACTATATTCTTCGGTTACCTTTCATACGAAGTGGCTTCTTCTTTTTTGAGAAGGATTATCGTCGGCAAAAATCCTTTTAAACCAGACCTTTATCATCTTCATCACATAACTACAAAAAAGTTCAGCAGCGTTTGGGCGCTGCTGATAATATACTCTTTAAATTTAGGTTTTGCTCTTCTGTCTTTAAGCTCACCCAAGTGGCTCAAAATTCTCATCTTTTTCCTCGTTTGCAGTGTTATTTTCACCTTCCAAGTTTTCGAGAGCAGAATTGAGAGCAGTGATGGCGACTTCAAGTTGTGAATCATCTGGCTCTGCGGTTGTCAGAAGTTGTAAAACAAGCCCTGGATAGGCTATAAACTTTAAAGATTTGAATCTATCAAATAGCTTTAGAAATTCGTATGAAATACCAGCTATGAGTGGCATAACAAATATTCTTATAAGTATTCTTTGAAACATGGTCATCTTCCAAAAGATTCCAAAAATACTGAATACTATTATTGCGATAATCATAAAGATCATAACAAAATTAGTTCCACAGCGCATATGAATTCTGGAATGTTTCTTTGCATTTTCGACTGTCAATTCTTCGCCACTTTCGTACGTGTTTATTGTTTTGTGCTCAGCTCCGTGGTATTGGAAAACTCTCTTCACGTCCTTAAATAGAGATATTATCCAAACGTAGGCTAAAAAGAACGAAAGTCTTATAATGCCATCAACGAATGAAAAAAGAAATTCGTTGTTTTTAAAACCGAGAAATTTTGTCAAATACGCTGGAGCAATAACAAAAAGTCCGATTGCGAAAGCAAACGCACTAACTAAAGTCCAAAAATTCTCGCTTTTTTTCATTTTTTCGCCGCTGGAAACTTCCGCACTCAAGTTAAGAGCTTTAATTCCAAAATATAAAGAATAGAAAAGACTTACAATCCCTCTGACGAAAGGAACTTTTGAATACTTTGGAATCTTAACACTTCCCAAGTTCGTGACAGTAATTCCACCGCTTGAATCTCTAACAGCGACAGAAACTCTTTTTCCCATCATTAAAACACCTTCGATAACAGCTTGACCTCCAACTTTTTGAATTTTGCTCAAAACGAATTCCTCCTTCCAATTCATGAAACAAAAAGGTGCCTTTGGCACCTTAGATATTTATTTTAAAAGAGAATTGTAAATTTCGATGATTTTTTTCGAGTTATCTTGATCTGTAACTATCATGAAAAAGTTGTACGCTTCAACATCTTCAGCAGAGTTTTTTGCGAGAAAATACTTTTTTACTTTTGCTCTAAATTCAGCTTTTTCATCTTCGGACATTTTTGAAACGCTTTCAACTATTTCGTATAATCTTTGGTCTTTGATACATGTCTTTGCTATCAATTCTAATTCATCCATCTGTCCAATGGTCTATCTCACTTTTTCAAAAATACTCTAAATGCTATTCCTGTTCTTGTCTCGTTCCCAATCGTGATTTCAATAAATGCTGGAACTGCATATAGATCTAGTTTTTCTTGTTCCAAAAATCTTCTTGCTATAGCTAAAGCTTTCGATGCTTGGTTAATAGCTCCTGCGCCTATGGCTTGGATCTCGACTTTTTCGTTATTCTTCAATGACCCCACGATGGCACCCGCAACTTTGTTTGGATTTGACTTTGAACTAACCTTCAATGTTTCCATACTTCTTTTCCTCCTTGTTCTCAAGATATCGGTATATACGATTTTTGATTGTTCTGTTATATGTACCAATTACATTTTAGCATATTTTTTAAAATAATGCAAATCTTAGCTTAACAAACTTTTTTTGATATTGAAAGGTAGTATGTGATATAATTAAATCGAAGAAGGGGGAAACAATATGGGTTTTGGAAAATTTATCTTTAGCTTTTCAACACTTTTTTCTATCCAACGTTGGAACAACAAACCGGCGATTATAAGGTTTTACGAAGCAGATAACGCCTTTTCTTCTTTATTTTTTTCATATTTTTTCAGGAAAAGTTTGAACCTTCAATTTGAAGAAGCAGTTAACTGGAGATTGTACCGTGAACTGCCGAAAATAGTCCTTTCAGATATCTCATTGCAATTAAAAGAACGCATTCAGAGGATTTCCCCAAATGTGTGGAACAATTTGCGAGAAAAAGCTTTATATGAGCTTTCTTTAAATTTGCAGAAAGAAGAATTTATTGAGAAAATTATTGTAAGAGAAACGAATGCTATAGATATTTTGGCAGATTATTACGCAAGCTACTTTGAAGCTATCGAAAATAACAAAGTATTTGATTACTCTATACCTGTTAGTGAACTATCTAAGAAGATCGAAGATTTGAACATAGACAATTTCGAAAAGTACAAAAACTTATCTGAAAAGTTGTGGGAACCAGCATTAAATTTAATATGCCTATCTCGATGGAATAAGACGTACAGAAACGTAAAAACCTCAGTCGCTGGACACACATTCTTGGTTGTATCTATTTCTTACGTTATTTCAAAATTGCTAAAGTATGAAGACAAAGTTGAAGAAATACTTTCTAAAGCATTACTTCATGATCTTCCCGAAGCTTTCACTGGAGATGTTATAACACCTACGAAAAAGAAAATCGAAGGCCTTGATGATATGATATCTGCTGTTGAAAGTGACTTTGTTAGTGAATGGATTTCAAAGTTGGAAATTTCTGACCGAGAAAAGATATTAGATCATGCCTGCGACCCGTTCTCTGGCGAGAGTGGAAGAATTGTGAGAACAGCTGATCTTTTCTCAGCTCTCATTGAGTGTGCACTCGAACTCCAATCTGGTAATAAGACTGGAATTTTTAGGGAAGTATTTTTTGAATTCAAAAGGCAAATTAAAGATACATCTCCTATCGATGTAAGTCAGTGGATCGACGAAATTGAAACCATAGTATTTTAAAGTACTTAAGGGGTGTAGATATGGTAGATTTTAAAATGACAAAAGAAGGACTCATTTTGTATGTAAAAGATTATACAGATGTTATCGAGGTTCTACAAAAGATTGATGAAAAAGTAAGGTCGATGGGTGGTTTTTTCAAAAGCGGAGACAAGATAATGCTACTTGTTGAGGAACATGAAAAACACGTTTCCGATGTTCCAAAAATTGTCTCAAAGATAAACGAACTTGGACTTGTCGTTTCACATATTTTGATGGGAAACGAAGAGAACAAAGATGTTGTAATTAGAAAAAAGGTTGATATGATTAACCAAGGAGACACTAAGTCAGGTACCAAAGTTGTAAGAAGAAATATCAGATCTGGACAGAACATAGTACATTCGGGGGATGTAATTTTGATAGGAAACTTACACCCCGGAGCAGAGATTATAGCAGGTGGTAGCGTTGTTATCTTTGGTAGGTGTCAAGGAATAGTTAGAGCAGGAATAAACGAAGGTAGAAGTGCACTTATTACTGTCTTAACCTTGGAAACTCCATTTGTTCAACTTGGAGATCTAAAAGGTAGTTTCAACGAAAAAGTAAGAGAACCTGTTGTTATATATGAGAAGGCTGGTAGAGTTGTCTTTGAGAAAGTAGATTTAGAAAAGTTGGGAGGGATTTAAGTTGGCAGAACTTGATACAAAAGAACTGTTGCTAAAACTTTCGAGTACCTTTGGATCATCCGGTTACGAAGATGAAACTCTTGAAGAAATAAAGAGCATAATGAAAGATTATTCAGATGAATCCTACAGAACACCACTTGGAAGTCTTGTTTGTGTGAAGAAAGGACTGGGACCGAAGATAGGATTTTTCGCACACTCAGACCAGATAGCTTTTGTTGTTACAAAGATATACGATGAAGGATTCTTAAGACTCTCAGGAATCGGTGGTTGGGATCCAAAAGTTGTCGCAAGTCAAAAAGTTATTGTTTACGCAAGAGGGAAAAAACTAAGAGGGATTGTAGGATTTATGCCACCACATCTTCAAACTACGGAAGAATCCAAAAAAGTTCCAGACTACGATCATCTGTTTGTTGATGTTTCAATGAATCCAGATTGGAAAACTATAAGAATCGGTGATGTTGTCACTTTAGATGTGGAACCGTTTGCAAAAGAAGGAACTGTCTTTGGTATGGCTTTGGACAACAGGGCAAGTTGTGTGAGCATAATCAAAAGCGCTGAACTAATTAAAAAGTTAAACGTTCAATCCGAAGTGTACTATATCTTTTCAACGCAAGAAGAGATAGGGGGGCCTGGTGCACATAGTGCTGCATATTTTTCAGATGTTGAATATGGTATTGTTATAGATGTGACACATGGAGATGAAGACATTCCAGGAATGCCGAAAATAAAGATTGGAGATGGACCTGCTGTTACTTTGGGACCTGCTACTAACAAAGAATTTGTCGAAAAGATATTTAAGACTGCACAAAAGTATGGTATACCAATCCAAAAGGAAGTTGCACCTGGAAGAACGGGAACTGACACAGATGCTGTACAGCTTACAAGAAAAGGTATTAAAACATCTCTAATCTCTATACCGTTGAAATATATGCACAATCCATACGAAAAAGTTCTGATAAAAGATGTTGAAGAAACAGCAAAATTACTTGCTTTCACAGCTTTGGAATTATAAAGGGAGGCGCTGAAGATGTATTTGAAAGAGTTAACAGAACTCAACGGTGTTTCTGGAAACGAAGAAAATGTCAAGGAGTTTATAAGAAATCTTATCAAAGACAAGGTGGAGGAAATTTGGGAAGATAGACTTGGAAACCTTATAGCCCTGAAAAGAGGAAAAGGAAAAGGAAAAATACTTTTGGATGCCCATATGGATGAAGTTGGTTTTATGGTTACGAACATTAACGAAGATGGCACTCTTTCTTTTGCTCCAGTAGGTGGTGTCGATCCAAGAGTTGTTATTGGAAAGAAAGTGTACGTTGGAAAGGATAACGTCGAAGGAATTATCGGTTACAAAGCAGTTCATCTCCAAAGGGGAGATTATTTAAACACTCCAAAATATTCAGAACTTAAGATCGATATCGGTGCTAAAAACAAACAGGAAGCTGAGAAAAGTGTCAAGTTAGGGGATTACGTTGCTTTTGCAACAAAGTATGAAGAAGTTGGAGAATACGCTATCGGAAAAGCGTTTGACGATAGAGGAGGATGTAGCATACTGATAGACCTTGTACTTGAAGGAGTCGATTCCAATTACGATATCTATTTCGCTTGGACAGTTCAGGAGGAAACTGGCTTGAGAGGACCTGCTGTAATTGCTGAGCAGATAAAGGCTGACAAAGCTTTAGCTATTGAAACAACAACAAGTGGCGATGATCCTGAGCTTGAAAAGGCACTTTGGTCGACACACCTTGGAGATGGGCCTGCAATAACTTTTATGCATAGTGGTTACGTTGTCGACAAAGAGATTTTCGAAACTCTCGTAAAAGTTGCACAAGAAAACAAAATCCCATATCAACACAAAATGAGAACAGTTGGTGGTACGAACGCAAGAAGATACGCTCTCACAGGAATTCCCGCAGGCGTGGTTTCAATTCCAGCAAGGTATATACACAGTCCCGTTTCGATGATAAACTTAAAAGACTATGAGAATACGAAACTTCTTGTTAGAAAGTATCTTGAAAGTTTATAATAACGTGAGTTAAGTAAAAATCAAGCGCCGGTTGAAAAACCGGCGCTTGGTTTAATTTTTTCAAATATTATTTCTCTTTCCAAACTGTGTAGAAGTCCATACCAGGTCTCATTGGGTTGTCAAACCAACCTTTTACCCATTTTCTTTGTACACGAACTCCAACCGGTTGGTAAACTGGAACGCTTATAACATTGTCAATTGCGAATTTTTGAATCTGGATATAGAGAGCAGCTCTCTTTGCAGGATCAGTTTCTGCAGCAGCTTCTTCGATGAGTTGATCTAAGCTCTTGCCGCCAAGTTCTTTTCTTGGTGTGCTGACGAATTTTCTGAAGTTTTCGCCTTGTCTGCCTGAGTAGTCACCGTTTGAGTGGTAGTATGTGAATATGAAGTTATCTGGGTCTGGAAAGTCAGCAAGCCATCCAAGGATGAATATTGGAAGTTCTCCACGTTTTGTGGCGTCTAAGAAGACTGGCCATTGGAGTGGTTGAACATCAACTTTAACCTTTCCGTTGGATGCCATTTCGAGGTACATCTTAACCATTTCTGCAACTCTTTGTCTTGCAGCGTTACCTTGGTTGTAAGCAACGGAGAACTTAGCACCTTTCTTTATAACTTCGCCGTTCCATGCAGCGTTGAGGTGCTTTCTAACTTGGTTGAGGTCAAATCTGTAAAGTGGGAGTTTTGGATCGAATCCAAGCAAACCTTCTGGAAGAGCTGTTGGTATTCTCTTACCGAAACCTTTTAAAACGTCTCTGATGAGAGCGTCGTAGTTTATACAGTAAGCAACAGCTTTTCTCATGTTGACGTCATTGAAGAAGTCAAGTGGTATACCATTACCGTCGAGTTTACCACTACCTATGTATTTACTGTTTGGATTTATTGACCAGTTGAAGCCAAGAACTGTTACTGAAAGTGTCGGAATGTTTTCAATTATTTCAATATCTTTGTTTCCTTTGAGTTGGTCTAAGTATTCAAGAACGACTGCTATAGAGTCAGCATCACCTTTTTCGAGCATTGCTCTTCTTGTACTCCATTCGTCGATACCCCAAATGATAACTTTCTTAATCTTTGCTGGTGTTCTCCAGTAATCTTCGTTAGCAACAAGTGTGACTTTTTGTTGTTTTCTGTCCCATTCTACAAATTTGTATGGTCCCGTACCGATAGCTGTGGCGTAAAGCGGTGATTTTTCTTTTTGAATGTCTCTGTATTTCCACCATGTATCTGCTTTTCCATCCCAAAGCCCCATCTTTATTGATGTTTCTTTGTCAATGATTGCCCCCCAGTGAGCACTTTGAGCGATGATGTTCATGAATGGAGCGTAGGGTCTTTTGAGTTTGATAACAACGTTGTCACCTTGGACTTCTACTGCTGGGGCGATTACGTTTTTGTAGAAGTCAATAAGTTTTTGCTTGTATTCAGCCTTTGGTTCTCCGTTTTTGTCGAATATTTCATCAACGCTCTTTCCAACGTATTCTTCGATAAGTTCATTGAGTGAGTGAACACCGAAGAGAGCGTAGTGAAGCATCCACATTGGACCGCCTTCTGGATCGTAGAGAAGCCCTCTTTCAAATGAATATTCAACATCTTCTGGTGTAAGAGCTGAACCGTTGTGGAACTTTACGCCTTTTCTGATTGGGAATATGTACGTCTTACCGCCGTCTTTGATGAGACCGTTTGCAACCGTAGGAACTTGTGTTGCAAGTCTTGGTTCGAACTCGCTTGTGCTTCTGCCCTTGTAAGCTATCAAGTTCTCTAAAACGTTGTAAAGAACTTCACCGCTTGCTGTGTCGTAAGCCAAGTGTGGGTCAAGTGTGTCAGGTTCACCGATGGTGGCTTCAACGTATGTGGTTGGGTCAAAACCAAAGACAAATACCGCTGTGAGTACTAATCCAAGTACCAATAAAAGCTTTTTCATCTAAAAAGCCCCCCTTTCAATGGTGTGGTGTTCTTTAATATTCTACCACAAAATTATTATATCACAAAATTTTTCTGAATGTACATTTTCTTGAAAAAAATTGATTTGAAACAATAATCATGGTATACTGATACTAATCAACAAAAAACAAAAAAAGGAGGTTCGTATGAAAGATATTGACAACAAAGAAAGATATTCCTTAGGAGAAGAGATAGCTAATTCGATAAGCCATGGGGTTGGTACACTTCTTAGTTTAGCTGGTTTAGTTCTTCTGATCGTTTTTTCGTCTTTTACAGGAAATCCTATAAAAATAGTTTCAGTCACCATTTACGGTTCCACGCTTTTTCTCCTGTATTTAGCTTCCACACTTTACCATAGTATCACAAACAAAAAAGCCAAACGAGTTCTTGAAATAATTGACCATTCAATGATATTCTTACTAATTGCTGGAACGTATACTCCTTTTACACTTGTAGATTTGAAAGGTTTGGTAGGATGGACAATATTCGGATTGGTTTGGGGAATTGCTTTGGTTGGTATCGTTTTTAAAGTTTTCTTTGTTCGAAAATTTATGATTCTTTCGACGTTGGCTTACATACTAATGGGGTGGATTGTTGTTTTTGCGATAAAACCTTTAGTTAATAGTTTGTCTTTGCAAGGAATATTTTGGTTGTTAGCAGGTGGGATTTTCTACACTTTAGGTTCTATTTTTTATGTCTACAGAAAATTCAAATATCACCACTTCATTTGGCACATTTTTGTAGTTTTGGGAAGTTTTTGTCATTTCGTTGCTATATTTAGATACGTTATCTAAGGCTTGATAACTCCCATTGGAGTTACTTTGTAACCAAGTGATTTAGTAACTTCAATAACAGCTTCTTTTGTGGATTTGGAAATCTCAGAAATATCTTTAACTGTAATCTCAGCTTTTTCAACAGCTTTATCTAAATACTTGATAATTTTTATAATTCTTTCGCGCTCATCAAAAATTGAATTAAACTCTATAAGGTTTTTGACTGTCAATATTCTTTTCAAATTCGCACTAATTACTTTTAGTCCAAAGTCGAAACTTCCTGAGGCATTCTTAATTAAAAAATCTTCGCTTAACGGAATTAAATCTACTGGTGAAATTGTAATAACTGTTGCCAGGCGCCTTTTACTTTCAAAAAGTGCTCCTTCACCAAAAAGCTCGCCAGGTTTTATTATTGTCAAAAGGACTTCTGAATCTTCAGTTACTTTTATAACCTTTAAAAATCCATTCAAAACTAAGTACGCTTTGTCCGCAAAATCTCCTTCATGGACAACAAAGGTATTTTTTGGAAGATGCAGACCGGATTTCATAAAAATGTTCAAAAGATCGTTTTGTTTGCCACCACTGTAGAAGTTGAGCAAAAATCTATAGGATAGAAGGTTATGGTATTCTTTTTCGAAAATCTTTCGAAAATGTGCATCAGCTGACGAATAATTCAGCAACATATTTAAATAGATATTCCAGATGAAAAATTCTTTTCTTAGCTCTTCTTCTGTACTTGAACTTAGATATTTCAGACATATACTTAGGGCCGATTTGTAATCTCCCTGGTTATAATAAAACTTCATCAAAGAGTAATCCTGAAAAACTGTGTCGGTCAGTTCATATGAGCCTGGATAAAGTCTCTTAATTATCTTCGAGTAACTAACCGATCTTTCCAAAGGCAGTGCTCCTGTGTATTCGTAATCTATTAGTTTTAACCTTTCACTTGTGGACGAAATCATCATTTGCAGAAGTTCATTTGATTTTTCGATTTTCCTTAAATTTTGAGGATCTACAATTGCAGTTGTAATATCATCAACAGCATAAATTGTCTCTTTTGCCTCAAGTGATTCGATAGCCCATTCTCCGCAAGTCTTGGATTTTAATTCGTATTCGTTCCTAAAGAATTTAACTCCTATCTTTCCGTCGACAATCAGGTAAATATTTTTTACTATCGAGTCACTAAGGTAAATTTTTTGTCCGCTTTTGAACGATTCCAAAATCATAAATTCCACACCCCGTCAGGTATTATACAAAAATATTATATCACGAAAAGTAAAACTCCCACAATTTTTGTGGGAGTTTTTACCAGTAATCTACGATATATTAAATTCAAACTCTTTTTCAGTTACTGTTCCAATGATATCAAAATCGAGTCCTTGAAACAAGTTTTCAGAATCACTTTTCAAAACTCCAATCATTCCATAACCTAAATTAAACGTTTTGAGACACTCTTCAAGATCAACGTATTTTAATATCCATTCAATATATTTAGGAATTTGGATTTGTATGCTTGCTCCTTTACCTTTCAAGAGTCTATTCAAAGCTCTGTTAAGTCCTCCACCTGTTACGTGAGCAAGACCTTTGAATTTAGAAAGATGAGGAACTAATTCACTATAAATCTTTGTACCTACTAATAAATCGAAGTCTAAAGACGAAATCTCTATTTTTTCACTTTCAAGTATTTTTCTTATGAGCGACCAGCCATTTGAATGGAACCCGGATGCTTTAAAACCAACTATTTTGTCTCCAACTTTTATTTCTTCAGGCGTCATCTTGTTTTCTAAAATTCCAATACAAAATCCCGCTACATCCCATTCCGTTTCGGTGTAAATGCTTGGAATCTCAGCGGTTTCTCCAGCAACCAAGCTCATTCCAAGAGCTTCAAGTTCATCGTTTAAAGCTTTGATGAATTCAAAATGCTGAGAACTTATGCCTCTTATCCCCAGATAATCAACAAAAGCTAAGGGTCTACCACCAACAGCTAAAATATCGTTGAAGTTCATTGCGATTAAGTCTTTAGCAGCATCGTTCCATATTTTATGTTTTATGTGTAAGAGCATCTTTGAACCAACACCATCAGCGGTGACAACTATAGGTGGATTTGTGAAGGTTAAAATCGTTGCGTAACCTGTTGGTTCTTTTAATACCCATTCAGGCACTTTGACAATCTTTTTTATGTAATCAGTAAATTCATCATTAAGATCCACATTTACTCCGGATGAACTGTATGTGTACTTCATCGTTAACCCTCCAGACCTATATCCGTTCTAAAGTACTTTCCTTCGAATTTAACTTTCTCAGTTAATGAATAAGCATTTTCTCTTGCCTTTTCGAGACTCTCTCCAGTACCCACACAGTGCATCACCCTGCCACCACTGACAGTGTAGTTTTCAAAGAATTTTTCAACTCCCCCATAGAATAGAATCTGGTTTTCTGAAAAATTCTTTTCAATTGTAAGTGTTTGACCTTTCTTAGGATTTTCTGGATAGCCTTCCGAGGCTAAAACAACATCGAGAGCATAAAGACTGGGCGAGTATTCAGAAAAACTTCCATTTGTTAACGCATTTACCACGTTTTCTACAAACTTTTCCGGTGCCATAGAAACTATGACTTCAGTCTCTGGATCTCCTAATCGAACGTTGTATTCGAGAACGTACGGCATACCTTCAGAAATCATCAAACCTAAGTATAGAAATCCTTTATATTTAAGTCCATCTTTTCTAAGACCAAAAAGAGTCTTACTGTAAAGATCTTCAATTTCTCTTTTCAGGTGATCAGAAATTTGAATAGGTCCATATGCCCCCATTCCACCAGTGTTCGGGCCGATATTTCCAGTGTAAGCTCTTTTATAATCCCTTGTGAAAGGTAGAAGTGCAAAATTATCACCGTTTACTATCGCCATAGCTGATAATTCACTGCCTTGAAGATATTCTTCAACTACAATTTTTCCAGAAACACCTTTTACTAATTCGCCTCTCATTAGTTTTGTGCCATTTTCAAGTGCACTTTCGAAAGTTTTTTCTATAATAACCCCTTTACCTTGAGCAAGCCCATCTATTTTGAGAACATAAGGTGGATTAAACTCAGATAAAGTTTCTGAAAGGAACTCAACACTTTCTACAATTTTGAACCTTGCTGTTCTGATTTCGTATTTTTTCATAAACTCTTTTGCGAATGCTTTTGAACTTTCAAGCATAGCAACTTCTTTGATAGGTCCAAAAACGTTATTTCTTCCGTTGGCAACTCCAAAAGCTAAGTAATTTTCACTCCCGGGGATCACAAGATCAAATTTCGAAAGTTCTTCGTATGATTCTAAAACAACATTTTCACCTATTTCAGAAGTTCCAGCGTTTCCAGGAGAGAAGAAAACCTCAAAACCACAATTTTTGAACGCCCAGCCGATAGCGTGTTCTCTTCCACCTGAACCTAAGATAAACACTTTTTTTATCATCGTATCACCCCATCGTTAGTGTCTGAAAACCCTACTTGGAGCTTTGTAGAATGTTAGGCCAAGTTCTTGCGCTCTTTTTAGGACTTCTTCGTCCCTTATTGACCCAAGTGGTGCAACGATGCATTTAACATTGGCTTGTGCGAGTATTTCTAAAGAATCCGGAAATGGAAAGAAAGCATCTGAAGCAGCTATTGAACCTTTACATTTTTCACCTGCTAGTTGCGTTGCTATCCAAGCCGATCTTTTTCTGGAAGGTTGACCTCCTCCAATTCCAACGGTAACTCCATCCTTTACAATGACGATAGCGTTAGACTTTACTCCTTCGCAAACAGTGTATGCAAAGGTAATGTCTTTGTTGTCATATTCTTTACCAAACAGAAGCTCGAAATCACCATCAGGTAATTTCCTCTCAGAAAGCAACAACGAATTAAAAACAACCTTACCAGTGTATTCATGATAGTCTTTAACTTTCAACAATCGAACTTTCTTTTTGGAAAGAATATTTATCGCATCTTCTGTAAAACCTGGTGCGATTATGACTTCAAGATAAGTCTTTATCGAATTTGCTATTTCAACATCTATTTCAAAATTAGTTGCTAGTATTCCGCCGTAACTCGATTCTTCATCGGCTTTTATAGCTTTTTGAACGATATCTTTCAAAGAGTCATCTTCCTTTTGGTAACTAACGCCACATGGGGTTTGATGCTTTACAACGACCGCACTTTTACCCACAACAGAAAGATTTTTTGCCACGATCCAAGCAGCTTCCGCATCTAAAATGTTGTTGTATGATATTTGTTTTCCTTCGTGAAGAATCTCAAAAGCTGGTTCACCAAAAAGACTGGCAGATTCGTGAGGGTTTTCACCATACCTGAGTTCCAAACCTTTGTTTTGAAGTTCTTTTAAATGTGAAATAAATTCTTCCATCTTTTTTTACCCCCCTACGGCAACTTTTCGACCTGTTAATTTAAAACCTTCATTAAGAATTTTGTCTATAACTTTCCAATAATTTTCATGCTCCAATCTGTGAATTTCAGATTCTAACTCTTCTAGATTCCAATTGTTGTCTATTTCAATAGCCTTTTGAAGGATTATTGGTCCTGTGTCCACTCCTTCATCTACAAAATGAATAGTTATTCCGGTAATTTTTACACCGTAATCATATGCTTGCTTTATTGCATCCTTCCCAGGAAAAGCTGGCAACAAAGATGGGTGAATGTTAACTATCTTTAAATAGTACTTTCTGACAATCCAATCTGGGATTATACGCATGAAACCTGCAAGAACTATCAGATCCGGTTTCAAATCTTCTAACAGGTTGTCTAAATCTTCCCAGATGGGTTTTTTGAGAACGTAGTATGGAACACTTAACTTTTCAGCTTTTTCAACGGCTGGACACAGTTTATCAACTATTAAAGTCAACACTTTTGCTCTGAGGTGTCTTTCGAAGCTTTTTTTAACAATTGTTTCAAAATTTGAACCGTTTCCAGAGGCTAAAACAACTATGCTGGGTAATTCAGATCGAAACATCCTGTACACACTCCCACGCCAAATTTTTTAAAGACATTTTTAAATCTTTCCACAGACAAGTAGATCAGACAATCGGCGGAAATCATCTTTTGCACATCCTTGACATCAAAGTTAGAAGCGATGAGTTCGCTTCTTCTGGATGTATCTATTCCGTAATTGCAAGGTCCGATAACCGGTGGCGAGAATATGCCAACCGTTATCTCTTTTGCACCTGCGTCTCTGAGCATTTCGACTATTATCTTCATCGTTGTTCCTCTAACGATCGAATCATCAACAAGGATTATGTTTTTACCATTAACTACATTTGTATTTGCAGCTAATTTGTTTTTAACAATCTTAGACCTTTTCGAAGGCATTATAAAGCTTCGACCTATGTAGTGATTTCTGATAAGTCCCAGTTCTAAAGGTATTCCAGAACGTTTACTATAACCTAAAGCACCAGAAAAGCCGCTGTCAAGAACAGGAACTACTATGTCTGCACGTACTTTGTGTTCTTCATACAGTTCTTCGCCCAAAGCTTCTCTTAGAAGGTGAACATTAACTTCTGAAAAGTTGCTGTCGGGCCGAGCGAAATAAACAAATTCGAAAGAGCAGAAATGTTTCTTTGGTGTCTCGAAGGGAATTATTTGTATTTTGTTATCAGAGAAAACAACAAAAGTTCCAGGTTCAATTTCTGTAATATCTTCAGCTCCTAAATGATTAAGTGCGCAATCTTCTGAAGCAACAATATAACCATCTTGGTATTTTCCAAAGAATAATGGCCTTATTCCGTAGCTGTCTCTCGCGGCTATAAGGAATTTTTCATGTAAATAAACTGTTGAGTAGGCTAGTTTCAGTTTTGAAAGGCTCCAATGCACGGAAGTGATCGGATCATTGTAGGGAGCTAACGAAAAGTAGTGGATAAAAAGCTCACTATCCAAAGTTGTTGAGAAAATACCTCCTTTTTCTTGGACAAATTTTCTTCTTGCTTCAGCATCTACTAAATTTCCGTTGTGAGCTATAGAAAGTGTTCCTTTACTTGTGTGGGCTACAAGGGGTTGAATTTCGTGGATAGAACCAAAAGTGGAATACCTTACATGACCAATTCCTGCGGAACCTGGAATGAACCTGTCTTCAGTCAAAACGTTTTCAACTAATCCGAGTCCTTTGACTGCTCTAAAACCATCGACTACAACTCCAGCAGATTGCTGACCTCTGTGTTGCAACGATAAAAGCAGATCATGTAAAACATAATAAGCATTTTCAACGTTCCAAACGCCTGCTATTCCACACATATTCTTCCCCCACGGTCGTTATTTTCTGTCTTTTTCTAATTTTGATTTCAAAAAAAGCAAGGAACCATAAGGTTCCCTGCAGATTTTATTTTACTTCGGGTAGTAAAAATCTTAGAATTTCTTCGTTCTTAAGTCTTATATACCCTTTTTCAATTTCCTTAAGTGCGATGCTTACGGGATAGTTATCTTCAGTTGTAACGTACGGTTTTGCGAAATCTATTAAAGCTTCCGCTCTTTTAGCAACAATAATAGGAAGAGCGTATTTGTAGGGTACTTTTTTCAATATTTCATCATAATTTACAACTCTGCTCATTGTTACTCAACCTCCTTTAGTAGGTTTGATACTTGCTGGGAATTTACTAATCTTTTGTATTTACGTCTTTCTGCGTATATTATTGCGGAAAGTTCTGAAATCGATTTGTCAAGGTCGTCGTTTATAATCAAGTATTCAAAGTTTTTCATCTCTCTAAGTTCTTTCTTCGCAGTTTCAAGCCTTCTGTCTATCTTTTCTTCCGGTTCGGTACCTCTTTTGTACAGCCTTTCTTTCAACGTTGAAAAACTTGGCGGAGCTATGAAAATGAATACGGAATCGTAGTTTTTCTTCATTACATTTAAAGCACCCTGGACATCTATATCGAGTATCACATCTCTTCCTTCTAAAATATGCTTTTCCACAAAATCGGAAGGTGTACCGTAATAATTATCATGTACTTTTGCCCATTCGATAAATTTGTATTCCCTAATCATCTCTTCGAATTTTTCTTTGGAGATAAAAAAGTAATCGTGCCCATCTATTTCTCCGGGTCTTTTGCTTCTGGTAGTACACGAGATAGAAAAAACTAAGTTGTCCACTCTTTCAAGGACTGATCTTATTATGCTTGACTTTCCTACGCCACTGGGACCACTTATCACAAAGAGTATTCCATGCATTTTAACCTTCCCTTACTTTTCTGACTTGTTTTTCAATTTCAACGAATGATTCAACGAATCGTTGAGCTATCGTTTCCGGTTGGATAGCACTGAGAATTACGTGGTTACTGTCTGTTATAAGTATCGATCTTGTCTTTCTTCCGTATGTGGCATCTATGAGTTTACCATCTTCCTTAGCATCTTCTTTCAACCTCTTAAGTGGTGCACTTTCTGGGTTAACTATCGCTACAACCCTATCACCAGCAACAACATTTCCAAATCCAATATTGACAAGTCCGAACATACTGACACCTCCATCTTAAGTTATGAATTACTCGATATTTTGTATTTGTTCTTTAAACTGGGAACTTATAAACTTCCCCTTCAAAGCTAAATCGGTAATCGAATTCAATTTGCTTTTGGAAAGAATAGTATTGAATTCTCTATTAAATTCTTGAGCGAGAAAATTAAGCATATCACCGCATGGTTCACTGCTTTTCATACATTCTTCAACTTTCGCCAAGTGGCTCTTTATTCTTACAATTTCCTCTCGGATGTCAGCTTTATCAGCAACTAAAGCCACAGCATTTTCAAGTAGGTTAGTGTCTAATTCGACCCCTTCAGGTAGTAACTCTCTGATGTTTTTCCTTAGCTTTTCAGCGTAAACCTTTTTTTTCCTTAGCTTTTCAGCGTAAACCTTTGGAAGTTCTGTAGATTCTCTTTCTATATGTTCGACAACTTTTTTAATTTCCTCAGTCATCTTATGAATATCTTTTTCCAATCTCTCTCCTTCTTTAATCCTTTCATCTACGACCTTTTCCAAGGTTTTCTCTATCACAGGTTTTACAACAGTCCACAATGATTCTATATCCTCGTTCGAAAGTTCCATTTGGAAAGCGTCTCTGAAAAATAGAAGGTTTGACATGTCTATTGGTGCTGGGATATCAAAGTTATCATGGATTTCACTTAGAACTTTGTAATATGATTCTATCAGATTCAAGTCTATATTGATTGACAACGGTCTTAAAAATTTTATTGAAAGTTTTATCTGCACTTTTCCTCTATTTATGAACTCTTTAACGAGAGATATTATCTCGAGTTCTTTGCTGAAAAGATAATTTGGAAGGTTTACTTCTACGTTCAGGGATTTCGAATTAAGAGTTTTTACTTCACAGCTGACCTTACATAGTTCTGAAATCTCTTGAATTTTAGCGTATCCGGTCATACTTTTAAGCATTTTCGCAGTTCCTCCCGTTCTTTTTTTATATTATACACCAAAACTTCAAAAAAATCAATTTTAAAAGATAATTAGTCCTAAAAAGGTATATTTCGAAATTTTTACCAAAATTTGGTTCTGAAATGAAACAATTTATCTTCCGATTCAATGATTTTTTTGGATAAATTCGTAAAATCTGTGGTATAATAAAAAATAATGAAATCTTAAGCTGTTCTCAAACTGGGGGGATAATATGGCAACGCTGGAGAGAGCAAAACTTGAAGATCTAATTTCTCGAGTACCTGGTGTACATGCTGTAAAAGTTGTTGATGATTCGAGCGGAATCCAGGAGATTCATGTGATAACTGGAAGTGACAAAAGTCCGAAGCAGCTAGTTAGGGATATTGAAACCGTTATTTTAGCTACAACTGGGATAAGGATTGACAGAAAGGTTATCTCAATAGCTCAGGTACAAGGTGAAGCCCCCGCTCAAAAAATATTGCCATATCGACTTGAAAAACTTGATATGCAAAACGTTGATGACAGACATATCCGTGTATCAGTTTCTATAGAGCACGGAGAAGAAGAATTTTACGGTGAAACCTCTGGTCCAAAAACGAGTAGAAACTTGCCAAGATTAATTGGAAACGCTATTTTGAACGCTCTCTCCGAAGTTCACGATTTTGCAATTTCTTTTGATGATAGTACAGAAGTTTACTTAGTTGGGAAGCGTTTTATTGTAGTTCATCTTACAAAACAATACAATGGATACGAAGAGAGTGTTATAGGTACTGCCATCGTAGACAATAATTTTGAAAAAGCTGTTGCGGAAGCAGTTTTGGACGGATTTAGGAAGATTTGACAGGTATTTCAGGGGAGGTATTAGAATGTTTAGAATGAAAAGGTTGGCAATAACAGTTGTTGCCATTTTTTTTGTTACAGTATCTTTAGGGAATACTGTGGTCTTTGATTTGACGCCAGGTTTCATTTCTTCAAATTGGAACGCTACTGTTATTGCAAGACCAAATCCAAACGGATGGGGAAATCCAGTTAATCCTGCAGAAAATATTTTCTACCTTGAAAGGGAAATATTACCATTTTTAACTATCACTTTTGATCTTCAGAATGGTGGATTTAGATTCTATTCCGAAGTAGCTTATTCATACGAATATGGAGAGTTTTTAAGGAAAGTTAAAAACAACGATATAAATAATAATTTTCCAATGCTTGCACTGGATTTTAATTTTCCGCATTTAGCATACTTACGATATGACAGTGAAAAGTTCAACGTGAATATTGGAAAAAATTATATGAAATGGGGAAACTCTATGTATCCTTTGGTTATAGCGCCTAACACAACACTTGATAACTTCACGTACAACCAGAAATTCGGAATAGTTAATTACAAATTTTCTGCCATAGCCTCCTATCCGATGTTAACTATTCCTGAACTCCAAATCCAAGAAAACTATTCTGACCAGCATACTCAAAACCTTATTTACAGTGAGCCTTCCAAATATATCTTTGCCCACAGATTTGAGTTTGTTACAGATTTTCTAAACGTTGGTGTTGGAGAAATAAACGTTGTCGGTGGAAAACATCCTGATCTAATAGATTTGAATCCTGCGATGTTTTATCACAATACTTACGGAGAAGGCTATTCAAATGTTCTAAGCTCCATAGATTTTTTGGCTAAACTTGGTAATTTTTCACTTTATGGAGAACTAGCTGTTGATGACATTGTTGGTCCAACAGAAGTAGGGTATGCTTACAAACCTGCTGCACATGGATACAGTTTAGGTGGTAGAGTAGAGTTTGATAACTTTATGTTCTGGGCAGAATACAACTACACGAGCGAATGGATGTACGTTACAAACTATCTGCCATATTTGAGAATAAATGTAAGAAATTTTTATATAAACAATTGGGGAACAGGAAGATGGCTTATTGATTATCCTTTAGGCTTTGCGTACGGTCCTGATGCGGCAATGACATCTTTCGGATTTTCTGGTAGAATAGGTAATGACATTAATTATTCTTTCGAGTATAATTACCTTGTTAAGGGAACAGTCATAGATGGCACCACAACTCGCTGGAAATG
>FWWM01000876.1_pt1 | contig 95609 bp, 69 predicted proteins | sample 2228351 | NCBI WGS metagenome assembly FWWM01 (sample SAMEA103939774, study PRJEB20133) | metagenome | reverse complement strand
GGCCGACCAGGAGGATCTGGACGGCGTCCCGCCGTAACGGCCGCGTGCGTCGCCAGAACGGCCGCCACCGGCCCCGTCCTTCCTGACCGCTGCATGGGGAACCGTCCCCGGCACGATCGGCGACGGTGCGCTCGACCGGGACAACAAGCGGCCGCCGCCAACCGTGCCACAGGCCGAACACCGCCAGGCCGACCACGCCCAGCACCAGGGCGGAAGCCTTGGCGGCCAGGGCCAGGCCGTAGCACAGTCCCGGCACGAGGACACGTCGCGGCCAGGGGCCGTCCCGCCCGGCCCAATACCGCTCCAGAAACAGCAGCAGGCACGCCGCGGCGGCGATGTCCGTCGTTGCCAACGCCGCATGGGCCAGCAGGTTCGGTTCGCAGGCCAGCAACGCCACCGCCCAGCGGCCGGCCGCCCGGCCCCCGAACGCCACCCCGAGCCGATACCCCGTCCACAGCAGCAGCCACCAGAACGTCAGGTTGGCGGCCCGTGCCCATCGCAGGGCCGCTTCCCACTCCGCCGCTAGTTCCACTGGCCGGCCCCGCCACCGCTCCCACGCATACAGCGGCGCCGTCTGCACGTCCACCGGCAACGGCATCGTCCCGGCCCGCGTCAGCGGCTTGTTGCTGCCGCTGCGCCACGTGCTCAGGCCCGCTTCGATGTAAAACGGCTCGTCGAAGGTCGCCCCGAGCCGTGCGGCCATGGCCACGCACAATAGCGAGGAGACGCCCGCCCACAGCAAAAACCACGCGGCGTCGCTGGTCAGCACCTGCCGCAGGACGACCGCGGCCCGCCGCCTGCCCGGTGTCACCCTCACGGCCCCCTCCGAACCGGCAGCAGAAGCTGCCCGGGATGACGGAACTGCCGCCGGAACTGCTGGTTGACTGCCGATCGCCGTAAGCCCCATGGCCGTTGCTCCCGCCACGGGGATAACGGCTGGGAGCCGGACGCACAAGGCGAAACGGCCGCCGGCCCAGCGACTGCTCGCCGGGAACGGTCGCTGGTCGGCCCACAGGTGTTGGAACGACTATTGAACAGAGATCAGACAGTCGTTGAAACGACTATCAAACGGTAGTTGGAACAACAGGTAGAGCGGCGGGGGTTATTCGAGGAGGAGGTTGGACTCCCAGCCGACACGGGCCGCATTGGCCCGCAGCTTTTCGAGGGCCCGGTTCTGGATCTGTCGGACACGTTCTTTGCTGATGCGGAGCATGTGACCGATTTGCCGCAGGCTGTGGCTGCCGTTGCCGGTCAAGCCGAAGCGGAGGTCGAGGACCTTGCGTTCCCGCGGCCGCAGGCTCTCCATGAGGAAGTTCAGCGCCTCTTGCCGCTCGTTGTTTTCCTGTTCCTGTTGGGCGGTGGTATCGGGCATGGCTTCAGTGAGCTTGAAGTCGCTGTCGTCGTCCAGGACGGCGTTGAGGCTGACGGGGGTACGGGTCGCGGTCTGCAGGTGGGTTAGGTGCTCCAGGCTGGAGCCGGTGCGGCTGGCCAGCTCCTGCGGCGAAGGCAGGTGCTTGCCGCCGTGGGCCAACGCCTCGCTTTCCTGCTGCAGCAGGCCCAGCTCCTGCAGGTGATGCGGGCTGAGGCTGACCAGGTGGGACTGCCGGGCCACGGCGATCTGCAGGGTCTGGCGGATCCACCAGGTGGCGTAGGTCGCCAGACGGGTGCCGTGCGAGACGTCGAAGCGGTCGATCGCCTGCATCAGGCCGCAGACGGCCTCTTGCAGCAGGTCGGAATAGGCGAGGCTGTGGTGGCGGAAGCGTTTGGCGACGTGAGCGGCCAGACGGATGTTGGCGCTGGCCAGGCGGTGCTTATAGTGTACATATTTATCATGCAGGCGGCGGACCGCCATGACGTTGCGGCGTTCCGGCGTACAGTGCTCGCGGATGAACTGGGCCATCGGCCACGGCTCCATCAGCGGCCGGTGTTGCCGCAGCTCCGGGAAATGCCGCAGCAGCACCCGCACTAGCTCATTTTTGCATTCCCAGAAGTTGGTCAGCAGCTCCCGCTCCTCCTCCGGCGTCAGCAGGTCCGAGGAGAAGGTGGTATTGAGCATCGCTTCCGCTTCTTTTTGGGCTGCTTGGACAGAGGATTTCCGCCGACGAGTCGTTTTCATGGTCCTGCGTTCCTTCCTTCTAACAATCACTCAGTTGTCACAAAGCCTGGCGTAGGCGTGGTCTGCTGTTCCAGCGGGGCCGCATCAACGTCACGACTTATTGTCCCCTCAGCACTTCCGTTTAGCGTCGGTGCGGGACAACGGCGGGGCCATCATGGCGGCAGGATCCGCGTTGCGGCTCCCACAGGCCGCCGGAAACTGCCGGGCGGGCCGGCAGTACCTCTATGCCCATATTACCGGGACTGTTCCCTCCCCCTTACGCCTTCCGGGCAACGCCGCTGGGCCCATCCCTCCGGACCGCACAGGCGGCCGGAAACCTTTTTTTCGTCATTTGGTCCCCACCAGCGAAAAAAATACCCGACTCGCTGGGTGAGCCTGACCATCGGCGGGCCGAACGTCGCAACACCTCGGTGCAATCGCTGCCCGCGTCAATGCGGACGCAGTGGGCGATTCCAGGTGTCCGGCGGGGTCCGTCGAGAGATTCGCTCAGTGGAGTCGGGCGGGAAACTCACACAATCTCTCGCTGCGGGTTACGACCCCGTAGCGCATCCGATTGTAATCGGTCGCTGTTCAATAATCAAGCATTTTCGGCAAAAAATTGTCATTTTTTCCATTTCGGGGCCGCTGGCATCCGGAAAATCCGACATCCGTGTCCGAAATGCATCGCTCCGTATCCCGTCGCCTCCCCCACGTCCTCCGACCATCTGACGACATAACTATTTGATATAAAACAACTTGCGCAAAATCTGTTACACAAAGTCCCCTCCGACGACCAAACCGGCGAGCCACACGGTCGGCGGATGCGTTCCCGACGCCGATCCAGGCGATGCGTATTCGGACGGACATCGTAATGATGGGGATAAGTAGTGAGGGGGCGGGCAGCCTGTAACGGGCTCCGTCGCTGCCGGCTACATCCGTCGCCGCTGGCCGCATGGCTCACGGCTATCGCCGGGGAACGGCCCGTCGCTGCTGGTCGCACAAGGCAGATAATCTGACACAACTTTTAGCATCGTGCCGGTTGGGAGAATTTTTGCCCGTTCGATATTCGACAGCAGCAAAATCGTGATCTAGAGTTTAGGGAAAAGCGGCGGCGGATCTCTGCCGACGGCGAAGCCCCGCTGGCGGCGGACCTCCCCCTGCCGGCGACGGAGCCGTCCGGGCGGTTAGCCCATGCCCTGGCCAATAGCGGAATGGGCGGCTGTGGAAGGGGTAACAGGGACCGCTCGGCCAACATGGCCGTAACATGTTACGGGATAATGGTTTATAAACCGTTTAGGACGCGGCGTCGGTCAGTAGGTCGGCCAACGCCTTGCCTCCGCAGCAAAAGTGTATGAACGTAACCTTATATAAATGCTCACTGCTTATCGTCGATGACGACCCGGCGGTGCTCGAGCTGCTGGTCGAGCAGCTCCGGGCCGACTTCGAGGTGGTCACGGCGGAAAACGCCGCACAGGCCCGCGAAATTCTGGCCTCCCGGACCGTCGATATCGTCCTGACCGACCTGCAGTTGCCCGGCGAAACCGGCCTGTCGCTATTGGAGTGGGTGCGGCGGACCGCCCCGCGGATCGCCCGCATCCTCCTGACCGGCGCCGCCCGTCTGGAGGATGCCATCGACGCCATCAATCAGGTCCAGGTGCACCGCCTCATCCTTAAACCCTGGCGGCGGGAGGACTTGGTGCAGACCCTCCGCTCCGTGGCCCGCAACGTCCTGTTGGAGCGCAGCCATGAGCAGCTCCTGGAGGAATACCGCCGCATCAACCAGGAGCTGGAGCGGCGGGTCGCCGAGCGGACCCAGCAGCTCGAACAGGCCCTCAAGCAGTTGCAGCAAAAAAACTCTTTCCTCGAAAAGGTGGCCCTGACCGATCCGTTGACCGGCCTGCCCAACCGGCGGGCTTTAGAGCGGATCGCCCGCAAGGAGCTGATCCGGCGGCAACGCACTCCCGAGCCGGTCGCCCTGCTGATGCTCGACATCGACCATTTCAAGGCCGTCAATTCGGAGTATCTTCACTCCGGGGGCGACCACGTCCTGGTCTGGCTGGCCGGCATCCTGCAGTATTCCATCCGCGGCTCGGACTCGCTGGGCCGCATTGGCGGCGAAGAGTTCCTGGTCCTCGCTCCGGGCACCGACCTGTTCGGGGCCGAAGTGCTGGCCGAGCGGCTCCGGACCAACGTGGCCAACGCCCAGACGCACTACAACGGTCGGCCCATCCGCATCACCATCAGCGTGGGAGCGGCGGTGGCTGACGCCGAGACGGTGGCGACCTACGACGAGCTACGGGAGCTGGCTGCTGCCGCCCTGCGGGACGCCAAGGAAAACGGCCGCAACCGCTGCGTGGTTCGCTACTTCCGGCCGCCGATCCCGGTCTGAAACCGGCAACGCCGGCCCCTTTAACCCCATCGTCGCGGCGGACTCCCACGCGCCCTGATGCCGCCGCACACCCTTGGATGGTCAGTTCTTGCCTGCCGGCAGCGGCTCAAACGACTCAAAAAACCGCATCACATGCTCCTCGTCCGGTTCGATCCAAAAGAGCCGGCCGGTAACTATTAGCAGGTAGTAGCGGTCGTTAGCCACCACCAGGCGGGCGATGTGTCGCCGCCCTTGTCTGTCCCGCCAGCGGAATTCGCGGCAGGGGAAAGGCTGCCCCCCGACCTCCCGGGGTCGCTCTGCTACCTCCCCTTGGACGGTGCTGACCAACTGCTCGGCCATCCGCTCGACCAGCACGCGGTCCGGGCGGACCAGCCGCTGCAACGGATCGACCCGCCAGTGAATGACCCGGTACTCTTCGTTGTGACTACTCAGGATCGTCCCTTCAGTCGTCTCGTTGCGCAACAGTGGATGGTCGCGCAGCGGCGGCATGTTCGGCCGCGGCGGGGCCGGCAGCTCCACCCGGTAGTTCCCGGTCGGCGACTGGAACGGCCGCCACTCCGGCTGCGGCATCCACAATGCCAGGCCAATGCAGCACAGGCAGCTCCCCAGCATCAGGGTCAGCAGCACCACAAACACCCAAAATGCGACGCTGCGACCCGCCGGCCGCCGCGGCTCCTCGATCACTTCCAGCTCGCTGGAGGCCGATCGCCGCGGCGGCACCTCCCGCGGCAGCGGCGGCGGCACCTCCCGCGACAGCGGCGGCGGCACCTCCGGCGACAGAGCAGGACCCCCTCCCTCCCGCACCCGCTCCGCCACCCCATACGAAGTCGCCGGCACCCGCAGCAGCGTCTGGCACTCGCCGCAACGGATTACCTCCCCGCTCAGCTCGTCGGGGACATGCAGCTCGCCGTTGCACTGCGGACAGTAAAACTCCAGAGCCATCGCGTGCGCCTATCTGTCAAATAAGTATTAATCAATTGTCCGTTTATCTGTTTTCGGTCTATCTGTCAACGGTCTATCGGTTGACCGTCCATCTTCTGACCGTCTATCTGATAGCCATCTATCTGATGACCGCCCAAACGTTGCCCGGCCGCCCGGCGGAGTCCTCCTGCCAACGTCTGGTGCCAACCTCTGGTGCCAACCTCTGGTGCCAACCTCCGGTGCCAACGTCCGGTGTCCCCGCGGCGTCTATCCTTACGATGTCAGGTCCGTGTGATGCAAGGACGGCCGGCGGACACGTCTATGATATAGTGGCCGCCGCCGCGGCAGGGGTACGATTGTCGTTGCGGCCGCTCGCCCCCGCAGGCTATGCTGAAACTATACACGCCGCAGCCAGAAGTTTCGATGCCGGGAGGATTACCATGAACCGTTGCTGCACCGCCGCGCTGTTGTTTGCGGGCACGCTGGCGATGGTCGCCGCCGCCCAGACACCCCCCGAGGGAACGTCCACGCCGCCGGTGCCGGAAATGAAATGGCCCACCAACATCGCTAACAAGGGGGTCCAGGAGTGGCTCAAGGAGGTGGACGACCCCGATCCCGGCAAGCGGGAGCTGGCCCTCAACACTCTGCCGGCGTTCGGCCCCGATGTGCGTAAGATCTGTTCCAAAAAGATCTTGGAGCGAATGCGGCAGGAAAAGGACCCCGGCGTGCGCATGGCCGCCTACCGCACCGCTGTCATGCTGGGGCTGGACGAAAAAGACCTCAAGGACGCCATCATCACCCTGGCCAACGCCGTCGATCAGGGGGTCCCCGGCTCGCAGACCCGCCTGGCCGCCGTCCAGACCCTGGCGGCGTTCGGCCCGCAGGCGGAAATCGCCGTCACCCAACTGACCGGTGTGGTCTGCAACGATCCGGCCTACGTCACCCGTCAGGCCGTGGCGAATGCCCTGGGACGAATCGGCCTGAACGAGACCCACGGTCCCAACATCCGGGCCTTGCAGCGGCTGGCCGGAACGTTGGCCTCGGATCCGGCCGCCGCCGTCCGCCTCGAAGCCCTGCAGTCGCTGGTGTTGCTCGGGCCGCCCTGGCTCGGACCCCGCCCCAAGGGGAACGCCCCCCCCAATTTCGATTGGAAAAGCGCCGCCGTCGTCGCCGATCGCATGCGGGAGCGGCTCAATCCCAAGGGCAAAAGCTACGAAACCGACCCGCAACTGGAGATCTGGTGCCGCGTGGTGCTGATGCGGTTCGATCCCAAGGAAGTGTCCGACGCCCATCTGGATGCCATCGCCAAGCACCTCAGCGCCGGCGAGCCTGGCCCGCGGATCCAGGCCCTGCAGGCGTTGAGCCTGTTCGGCGAGCAGGCCGCTGGCGGCAAACGCCTCGACGCCGTCGCCGCACTGCTGCCGCCCGATTCCCTCCCCAGCGTCCAGGACCTCAACCCCCTCGAATTCCAGTTGACCCTCGGCTGCCTGGTATCCATGGGCAAGGCCGCCCAGGGCGTCCTCCCCGCCCTCGAAAAACTCGAGAAAAAATTCGCCGCACTCCGCGACCAGCGGATGAACTCCGACGAGTTCCAAACCGCCCTCAAAAACGTCCCCAAAGGGCAGAACCCCAAACAGTACCGTGAACAGCTTATCGCCTCGTTGCCCGAAGAACAGTTCCGCCTCGGCGTGGCCGAAGCAATGAAATACATCCGCAAGCCGGAGCTACGCCTGCCGATGGAGCTTGCCGAGCCGAAAAAGTGACGCCCGCCCTACCGCCCGGCAAAACACCTCCCCCATCCCCTCTCATCTGCCGCCAAATCCATTCATGTAAAAACTGATTTTCCCTAATGTTCCGTCTCAAATAGCACTATAAACATCAATTTTTCATTTATAGCAATAATTCATGTGAAAAAATAATTGCAATTTTCATGTATTTTCTCTTGTGCTATCCCCTCCTGTCCTTTAGAATTCAATAGTTTTACCCGAGCGAGGTGCGGCGGCCCGGCGTCCGGACCGCGTCCGCACCCCCTCACGTACCGGGGTTTCGCACCCTGCGAGGAGTCTGAACCATGTTCGCCCAACGTCTGCCCGCCGCGTCGTCCGCGTGCCGCTGGCTGGCGGCCGCCGTGTGTGCCGCCCTGCTCCCCAACGTCAGCCTCGCCGGCCCTGTGTCTACATCTGATGTCCAGGCGATCACATCACTGGGGCCGCCGATCACCGCCCTGCCGGCCACCGACGCAGACGGACCGTTTTCTGGAAACGACAAACCTACCGATTTGCTCGATCGCCTCAACAACCATAACCTGTTCAACACTGGTTTTACTGACTGGGTACTCGTCGGATCGTCCGACGATACCAACAATGGGCCATTCACATCTCATTCCAACACAACAACCGGTCAGATCTTGCTCGATAACCCCATCAACGGGCCATTCGTCATCGCCCTGAAGGCCGGAAATCAATACACCGCATATTACTTCAACAGTTCGTTCAGCAATGTGCTTGGATTCTTGTTCGATACCCAGGCCCTTACGGTGGGCAAAGGACAGCAAGCCGAATTATCCCACATGAGTCTCTACCAGAGGCAGGGAAGCGGCAACGGCAATGGGAATGGGAATGGCAACGGGAATGGGAATGGCAACGGGAATGGGAATGGCAACGGGAATGGGAATGGCAACGGGAATGGGAATGGGAATGGGAATGGGGGCGGTGGCGGTGGCGGCGGGCCGGAGCCGATCCCCGAGCCGGTCACGTGGCTGGTGTTGGGTCTGATGGCGGGTGCGGCGGGGCTGCGATACCGCCTGCGGCGGACCTCCCCGGCGACCGCCTGAGCCGCTCGCCGCACGATCGGGGCCCATCCGCCACTCTCCCTAGGGCCTGCCCTCTCAATTGCGACGTCCGCTCGCTTGTCACCGTCGCTATGCCTCTCATACCGCGTCGGCCCGTTCGCCGTCGTCCCTAGCGCCTGCTTTTCCTGCGGCCGGGAGCGTCCGGCGGTCCAGCAGGTGGCGGACCGGTCAACTCCAGCACGTCCCACAGCGACGGGTCTTCGCTGAAGGGGAAATCCCAGCCGACGTGGAGGAACTGGTCGCCTAGCTCGTGGTCGCGGAGGACGTAATAGACGCCGAGGCGGCGGTGCTCCTCCGGGTCGTAGCCGTGGAGCACGGCGGCCGGGAGGAAGGCGGCCAGGCGGTAGCCGTCGTCGCGGCGGTGCACGCGCAGGGGGATGCGGGCGGGGTCGGCGAGCGGGGCGTCCTGCAGGGCCCGCGGGATTTTCAGTTGGACGACGAAGGGCTGGTCGCGATCCGGACCGTCGCCGGTGACCAGAAAGGCGAACTGGTGGCAGAAGCGGCTGGCGCGGTGGTTGCGGCGGGCATCGCGGGTGTCGATCCACAGGCTCAGGCCGTCGCTGGAGCGGGGTCGCTCGCGGTCGCCGGCCGGCGGCAGGCGTTTGCCGCGGACTTCGGCCTGCACCCCCAGGCCGTGCTCGTTCCAGCCGAGGCGGACATCGGCGAAGACGGCTTGGCCGGACAGCAGGTCTTCGGTCCGCAGGCGGCCGCTTGCGGGGATGGCCAGCAAGTCGTCGTCGTCCAGGCGGGGCATCGCCGGCACATACGGGCAGGGATGGGCCAGTCGGACCAGGAAGCGGTACGGCACGTAAGCGGGCATGGCTCCTTCCTCGCCGGAAATTGCGGCTGCGGCCAAAAGGACAACTGTGGCCGCCTCGACCGACGGCGGCTCAGTCCCCCGCCGGGGCCGGTGCGGCCGGGGGCGGATCGAGCAGGCTGCGGCGGAGGACTTCCCGCGCCCGGTCGAACTCCGGCTGCCACTCGATCCGCGGCGCCAGGTTTTTCAGGCAATCGCGGACTTTTTCCAACGTGTTGCGGGCCATATGCGGGCACTTGTTGCAGGCGCAGCTTACCCCTGGCACAGGCAAGTAGGTGTGCTGCGGATAATGCCGCTGCAGCTCCCAGATCATGTTGGCCTCGGTGGCGACCAGGAAGGTGGTCGGCTGGGTATAGCCGGCCACGTGTCGCCGCATCGCTTCGGTGCCGCCGATGAAATCGGCATGGGCCAGGATGTTCTGCGGGCATTCCGGGTGGGCGATGGTCACCGCCTGCGGGTAGCGCCGCTTCATGGCCAGTAAGTCGCTGAGACTAAAGATTTCATGGACCATGCAGGCGCCATCCCACAGGATCATGCGGCGGCCGGTCACGTCCTGCAGGTACGCCCCGAGGTGCTTGTCGGGGACAAAGAGGATTTCGTAGTCCGGCGGAACACGGTCGCGGACGACTTCGACGGCGTTGCCGCTGGTCACGACCCAGTCGGAGAGGGCCTTGACTTTGGCCGAGCTGTTGATGTAGCAGACGGTCTGGAAGCGGCGGCCGTTGGCCCGAAGCATTTCCTGGTAGCGGGCGAGGCGGTCGGCGGGGCAGGCATCAACCAGGCTGCAGCCAGCCTGCAAGTCCGGCACGAGGACGATCTTGTCCGGATTGAGCATCTTGGCCGTCTCGGCCATGAACAATACGCCGCAGAAGACGATCACCGGATTGTCCACCGCGGCGGCGGCCCGGGCCAGCTTCAGGCTGTCGCCGGTGACGTCGGCCAGCTCCTGGATTTCCCCTTGCTGGTAGTAGTGGGCCAGCAAGAAGGCTCGCCGCTGCCGTTTCAGCTCCAGGATTTCGGCGGAAATGTCGTCGAGTACGGTCGGCATGATCGGTCTCCCTTGTTTTTAACGTGGCGGAGGGGCAACCCACGCCGGCGGCCATCGCTACGCCAGTGGTGAGGGTTCATACCATCTTATGTACAATGGGGTGACGGAACAATGGAACGTACGGCGGGCGGTTGGAACCGCACCGTCGGCGGCCTGTTTGCCCAAGGAGTTCGGCTTGACCGGCAAGGAACTGCAATTTATGCCCGGGGCTGGCCAGCAAGCGGCCGCGGCGGAATCGGGATCGGCTTCGGCATCGGCTTTGCCATTGCCGTCGCAGGCGTCGGCCGGGGATGAGGCGATTGGGCATCAGCCGGTTCTGCTCGAGGAGGTGCTGCAGGGGCTGTCGCCGGCGGCGGGGCAGACGTGGGTGGACGTCACGGTCGGCGGCGGCGGGCACGCCTGGCACCTGGCCCAGGCGATTGGGCCGCAGGGGCGGCTGATCGCCCTCGACCAGGACCCGCAGATGCTCAAGTTGGCCCGGCGGCGACTGCAAGGGCTGCCGGTTTCGAGGACCTGCCGGCGGTGCTGGCCGACTGCGGCGTGGCGGCGGTGGACGGCGTGCTGGCCGATTTGGGATTCGCCAGCGACCAGATGGACGCGCCGCAGCGGGGCTTGAGCTTCCGCCACGACGGGCCGCTGGACATGCGGCTGGACCCGCACCGCGAGCTGACCGCCGCGGCGATCGTTAATAGCTGGAGCGAGGCGGAATTGGCCCGGATCCTGTGGGAATACGGCGAAGAGCGGTTCAGCCGGCGGATCGCCCGGCGGATCGTCGAGCAGCGGCGACGACGGCCGTTGCACTCGACGCGGGAGCTGGCCGAGCTGGTCCGGAGCTGCGTGCCCCGCCGCGGCGGGATCGACCCGGCCACCCGCACCTTCCAGGCGTTGCGGATCGCCGTCAACGCCGAGCTGGAGGCCCTGGACCGTCTGCTGGCCCTGCTGCCGGGGGTAGTCCGTCCCGGCGGCCGCGTCGGCATCATCAGCTTCCACTCGCTGGAGGACCGCCGCGTCAAGCAGGCCTTCCGCGACGCCCGGTTCTGGCAGGTGCTGACCAAAAAACCGGTGGTGCCTACCGCGGCGGAGATCGCCCGCAATCCCCGCGCCCGCAGCGCCAAGCTGCGGATCGCCCAGCGGACGGGCCAGCAGGCCGTTCCGCACCCGTTCCACCACCCGCATGATCCCCTCCCCCGCAGGTAGGAGCGCTCGGAGGGAGGACGGTCGGCCAGCGACGTCCGGAAACTCCGCACGACGCCGCAGGCCGGTAATAGCAGCGGCAACAGCAGGAGGGTCAGGGATGACGACACAGGCAAGCGGGACAGGAAGTCCCGGCGGGGCGGCTGCCCGAGGGAGCAGTGGCAGTCCGGGGACCAGGCTCCGCCGCTGGTGGCCGTGGCGACCGCGCAGCCAGGGGAGCAGTCCGTCCGGCGCCCGCCGCCGCAAGTGGGCCATCGCGGCCGTCGCCCTCGGCAGCCTGGCAGCCGGTTACGCCCTCACCCATCTGCTGGTTCCGGCGGATGGGCCGCCACAAGTGAACGACGTTTCCACCGTCCTGGCCCGGGCCGGCGACGCCGTCCAGGCCGTGCGCGGCGACCGTCCCACGGACCTATCCCGATCCGGAGCGTCTGAGCCGTCGCCCCGCCAATTGTCGGATTCGTCGCAAGCGACACCAGGAAGGACGCCGCCCGCGGCCGAGCGGGAGGAGCGTATCCCACCGCCGGACCTGCCAGCCCTCCCGGCGATACCGGCACCGCCGCCCGCGAGCGTGCCGCCGGTGGCGCCCGCCGGCCCTTCTGCCGCCCTGCCGGCCCCGCTGGCCCCGCCAGTGCCCCCGGCGGCGACAGTCCCCGCACCTGCAGCAGCTAGCCCGCCGCCGCCAGCGGGGCTCGTGCCCCCCGTGATTCCTGCTGGCGGCGTGGAACCGGTCGTACCGCCGCCGCCTGCCACGGCAACCGCACCGCCTTCGCCGTCCGTGACGCCACCTGTTACACCTCCGGCCATCGCGCCGTCCGCAGGAACGCCCCCAGCCATGCCACCAGCCGTACCGCCGCCCGCCGTCACGCCCCCCGTGACGCCATCGGCTAGCTCGCCGTCCAGCGCCGGGGAGGCCACCGGACCGGCCATACCGCCGCCGGTCACCTCACCCCCCGCCGTCCCGTCGCCGACAGGAACGCCCCCGGCCACGCCCCCGGCTATGCCACCAGCCGTACCGCCGCCTGCCGTCTCGCCCCCCGTGACGCCGCCCGCCGGAACTCCTCCGGCGACACCACCGCAAGGGGCCACCGTCACTCCCTCGGCCCCCACAAATTCGGCCCCGTCGGTCCCAGGAGCTGGCCCGCCGGGCGGGTCGGGCGTGCCGCCGGCCGCTCCCGCCGTGGAAGTGGTCCCGCCGGCGCCGCTGACCCCGTCGGCACCATCAGCTCGGTCGGCACAATCGGCTCCGTCGACACCCATCGCCGCGTCCGCCCCGGTGTCCGCCGCCCCCGCTCTGTCGCCTGCTCGCGGGGACAACCCGCTGGCCGCCACTCCGCCCGTTCCCGCCGAGCGACCGCCGACGACTTCCTACGACGTGGACATCTACGAACCCAAACCCGGCGACAGTTGGGAGTCGATCAGCAAGGATTTTTACGGCGACGCCCGCTTTGCCCCGGCCCTGCGGACCTACAACCGCAACAAGCCGCTGCACGGGGCCGGGCCGGTCGATGTGCCGCCGCTATATATCCTGCGACGCCTGATGCCCGCGGGCAGCAGCGGCGTCGTCCCCGCCAGTCAGACCGTCCCGGCCGGCGACCCGTGGAACGCCCCGCCGACCTACAGCCACCGGCCCCTCGCCCCCGCCGCCACCGGTGGTGCGAAAATCTTTCGCGTCCCGGTCGATGGCATGAGCCTGCCGACCATCGCCCGGCAACTGCTCGGCAACGAGCAGCGGTGGGTGGAGCTGTACGACCTCAACCCGCAGGTCACCGCCGCGCGGGTTCCGGCGGGGACAGAGCTGCGCCTGCCGCCGGACGCTCGCCTGCCCTGAGACCGCCGCTTGCGGTCATGCCGCGCGTGGGGACATGTTTTGCAAAATCCATTTGACTTCCGGCGACTTGTAGTGCATAATTGTACATAATATCAGCTATACGTGACACTTGTACATAACATTCCTGTCGCGACGGCCCCCCGTCCAACTAGCGGACAAGCCCCGCGGCGGATACGATAGTGGGCAATCACCCTGGGTTTTGCCGTAGCCTGACGGGGCGATACGCCGATCGCCAGTCGCCGTGACGACTCGGGACAGACGGGGCAGAGCCGGCGGCATCGTGCGGCCCTGGCTGGACTGGCTGCAGCGGCGGCCAACCCGATGGGGTGCGGCCACGGGCGAGCGGCCGCATCGGGGTGAACCGGAGGCCAACGCGGTGATCCTCGGCGTGTCGCTGGCGACGTTGCTGGTACTGCTGGGCATCGGTGCGGGCGTGCGGCAGGTCCAACTGTTGCGACGCCTCCGCGACGAGCCGCTGTTGCCGCCGGAGGACTATCAACACTACCGACGACAGGCCCGCCGCCGCCTGACCATCGCCGTGCTGCTGGCCATCATCGGCCTAATGATCGGCACCTACTATCTGGGCGGCATGGACGAGCGGCTGGTAGCCATCCCGCAGCGGCACCAGGCGGAAGTGGCGGCCGGCGGTGCCGTCGACGCCGCCCAACAGCAAGCCGACAAAGCCTTCACCCGCTGGGTCGGCTACTACTGGATCGCGATCATCCTGATGCTGGGGCTAGTGGTTGGGCTAGCAATGGCCGACGCCCTGGCAATCCGCCGCTACTGGATGGCCCGTTACCGCGAGCTGCAGGCGGACCACCAGGCCCGTCTGCACCGCGACCTAATCGTCTACCGGCAGCGGCGACGTCTGGCCCGGCAGTGGAACCGTCCCCCGCCAGACACCGGTGAACCGGGCACCTCCTCGAACTGAAATCCCGACCGACCGCGAATCGGGAGTGGGGAATGGGGAGTCGAGAAGTCGCATCTCCTCGAACTGAAATCCCGACCGACCCCCTCTGAGCTGGCCTAACTGGCCATTTCCGGGCTGGCCCGCGTGGTCCGATCCGGGCTTGCTCGAGTGGTCAGCGACGTGGTAGATTCGCCCCGGGGAAGGGATGCCAGGAAGGGGATGCCATGAAGTGCATCGTCACCGGCGCGGCCGGGTTCATCGGCTCGCACCTGTGCGAGCGGCTATTGGCCGACGGTCATGAAGTCATCGGGATCGATGCGTTCACGGATTACTATCCGCGGCCGGACAAGGAGGCGAACCTGGCCGGGCTGTGCGGGCGACCAGGCTTCCGGCTCTGCGAGCTGGACCTGGCCGCGGGCGTGCCGCCGGAGCTGCTGGCGGGGGCAGAATGGGTCTTCCACCTGGCCGCTATGCCGGGACTGGTGCGGAGCTGGCAGGACTTCGACGCCTACAACCGCCACAACGTCACCGCCACGCACCGCCTGCTGGAAGCCCTGCGGCAGGTGCCGACGCTGCGGCGACTGATCTACGCCAGTACCTCGTCGGTCTACGGCCGCTACGCCTCCGGCGACGAGAACACGCCGCTGCAGCCCTGTTCCCCCTACGGCGTGACCAAGCTGGCCGGCGAGCACCTCTGCCGCGTCTATGCCGCCGCCTTCGGTCTGCCCGTGGTGGTGCTACGCTACTTCAGCGTCTACGGCCCGCGGCAGCGGCCGGACATGGCCTACCACCTGTTCATCCGCGCCCTGCTGACCGGCACGCCGCTGCGGATCACCGGTACCGGCCAGCAGGTCCGCGGCAACACCTACATCAGCGACTGCGTGGAGGCCACGGTCCGCGTCGCCGCGGCGGCAGCACAAGACGTCGTCGGCGAAGTGTTCAACGTCGGTGGCGGCGAACAGGCCAGCCTCCTGAGCGTCGTCCGCCTGCTGGAACGGATCGTCGGATGCATGGCCCAACTGGAGTTCCTCCCCCCCCGTCCAGGCGACCAGCTCGCCACTGGCGCGGTCATCGACAAACTGACCCGCCGGACCGGCTGGACGCCGCAGGTCCGGCTCGAAGAGGGGTTGGCCCGACAGGTGGCCTGGCAGCGCGAGCGGCTCCGCCGTGACGGCCTGGCCGCCGCCCGCCTGCCTGCCGCCGCCTGACGCTGCGCCCCGCCGGTGAGCTTGAGCTTTGTGAAGCCCTGCGGAAGCTTTGCCAAATCCCTGCGGACGTCTTGCAGATGATTTGCAGATGATTTGCAGATGATTTGCAGAAGACTTGCAGAAGCTCTGCGAAACCCTTGCGGGATCTCTGCGGACGCTCAACGGAATCTCTATTGACGGCCGACGCGCTTGCGGTCATAAGCGGCCTGCCCAATCCGGGGAACCATCGCGGGAGGCCGAAGAATGACATGCACAATTGCCGCACGTGCGATGCGGCTGGCCGGCGGAGGAATCCTGCTCGTGGCCCTCGCGGCGACAGGTTACGCCGCCGAACCGCCGGGGGACCTCGCCGCCCTGCAGGGAAGCTGGAAACTGCTGCACTGCGAATACCAGGGCACGCCGCAGATGACCGCCGAGGTGATGAAGCAGATCACCGCCGTCTACGAGCAGGACCAATACTTCCTGTACCTGCTGGACAAGGGGCGGGACGGCAAGACCCGTCCGGTGGTCATCGCCGCCGTGCAGATCGCCCTCGACCCGACTACCCAGCCCAAAAGCATCACCTTCACCTTTCAGGACGGGCCGCTCAAGGGCCAGAAGCGGCACGGGATCTACGAGCTGGCCGGCAACCAGTTGAAGCTGTGCTACGGTCCGGCGGAGAAGCCGCGGCCGACGGCGTTTGCCGCCCCGCCCGGCAGCGGCTATTTCCTGGAAGTGTGGGCGCGGCAGACCAAGTGACAACGCCCCGTCGTCGTAGCCGGCGGCCAGGACTCAGCTACCGTGTCGCTCCCGGCAGCGTTGGGACGCACAGCATACTGCCCCCAACGGCCAGGACTCAGCTAGCGGCGTTGCCTCCGGCCGCGATGAGCCGGACAGCATGTCGTACCCGCCTCATCCATACGACGCAGAGCGGTTCAGCAGAGTCAGCTAACGCGTTGCCCCGGCCGCTATCAGCCGAGTAGCACGTCGCATCCGGCCGCTGCGGCCGGCAGAGCCGGGGGATCCGTCCCCCCGGTCGCCGCGGCTACAATGCCTGCATGGACGCCCACACGCTGCAGTTGCTCGGTTTCGACAAGATCCGCGAGATTGTGGCCGGCTACGCCGCCACCTCCCTGGGCCGCGAGTTGGCCCGCGTCCTCGAGCCGTCCTGCGATGTCGAGACGATCCGCCGCAGCATCGCCCTGACCAGTGAGATGGTCCAGGCGCTGGAGGAAGGGCTGACGCCGCCGCTGCACGGCCTGCACGACGTCCGTCTGCTGGTGCGGCGGGCAGCCCTGGGGACGATGCTGAATCCCGAGCAGCTCGTGCAGGTCGCCGAGACGCTGCAGTGCACCGGGGCGGTGTACCGCTACCGGATGCGTCTGCCGCCGCGCTGCCCGCAGTTGCTGGAGCTGCTGGGCGGGATCGAGGATTTCGGCCCGCTGGCCCGTACCATTTACGGCTGCATCGAGCCGCGCGGCCACGTCCTGGACATGGCTAGCCGGGAGCTGGCCGATGTCCGCCGCCGCCTGCAGGAGCTGGACGAGCGGGTCAAGGCGGAGTTGCGGCGGCTGCTGCGCGACCCCGAGCTGCGCCGCATGCTCAGCTACCCCAACGCCACCATCCACGGCGACCATCATGTATTGCCGGTGGCGGCCAACTACCGCCATAAGGTCGCCGGCGTCGTCCACCGCGTCAGCGCCAGCGGCGAGACGATCTTTGTCGAGCCGGCGGCCATCGCCGCTCTCAACGCCGAACGGATGGCCCTCAAGGCCGAGGAGGAACGCGAGGTCCGGCGGGTGCTCCGCCGCCTCAGCGGCGAAGTCGGCCGCTACGCCAAGGCCCTCCACTACGCCCTGGACGTGCTGGCCCGCCTCGACCTGATCACCGCCCAGGCCCGCTTCAGCCGCGACTACCAGATGACCGCCCCGCAGATCAACACCGAGGGGAAGCTGTGGCTGCGGGCCGCCCGCCACCCGCTGCTGGAACACCTGTTCCGCGCCGCCGCCCGCACCGGCCAGACCCCGCAATGCGTCGTGCCGATCGACGTCCGCCTCGGCCTGCACTTCCGCATCCTGATCATCACCGGCCCCAACACCGGCGGCAAGACCGTCGCCCTTAAGACCACCGGCCTGCTCTGCCTGATGGCCCAATGCGGCCTGCACATCCCCGCCGCCGAGGGGAGCCTGGTCCCCGTCTGTCGCCACATCCTCGCCGACATCGGCGACGAACAGAGCATCGAACAGTCCTTGAGCACCTTCAGCTCCCACATGTCCCGGATCAACACCATGCTCCGCACCGCTACCGCCGATAGCCTGTTGCTGCTGGACGAGCTGGGCGCCGGCACTGACCCAACCGAAGGGGCGGCCCTCGGACGAGCCATCCTGGACGAAATCGATCGCATCGGCTGCCTGGCCATGGTCACCACCCACCTGGGGGACCTGAAGACCTACGCCTTCACTAACCCGCGGGCCGAAAACGGGGCGGTGGCCTTCGACGTGGAAACGCTCCGCCCGACCTACCGGCTGGAGATCGGGCAATTCGGGGCCAGCAACGCCCTGACGATCGCCCGCCGGCTGAACCTGCCGCCGGAGGTGCTGCAACGGGCGGCCAAATACCTGCACCAGGGGGGAGCGGCGGCGACGGAGCTGGCCCGCCTGCAACGCCTGCGGGCCGAAGCGGAACAGGCTAAGGCGGACGCCCTCGCCGCCCGGGCGGCCGCCGAACAGGAAAAGGCCGAATACGCCCGCCGCCGCGCCGAACTCGAACGCCAGGCGGCTGAACAGGCGGCCCTCGAAGAACAACGCCTGCGGCTCCAGCCCGGCGCCGCTGTCCGCGTGGCCCGCTTCGACGCCGTCGGCCGCGTCGTCCGCGTCGATCCCCGCAAACGGCTCATCACCGTCCATCTCGGCCTGGGGCAATGGGAGGTCCCGTTCGAGGAAGTCTTCCCCGTCCCCGCCGGCAACTCATCCTCTTAGCGGCGACGGCGGCCAAGGCTCCCCCGGCCGCCACGCCTGCCTGCTTGCCTAGCATTCCCCAACCTTCCACCGCCGCCAGCCTTACTGATGGAGCAGGCCGGGCTGGACCCGTTCCAGGTACGCCACGATCACCCCGAGCATCAGCCCTTCCAAAATCACAACCGGGACGTGGGCCAACAAGACCAGACGGGCCAGGGTCCCCCAGTCTTCTTTGCCGGCGTACAGGAGCAACAGGAAGTGGAGCAGGACGGCTCCCGCGGCGGCGGCCGACCCCAGCACCCCGCCGCGGACAAACGCCGGTAGCCGGCGCCGCCCCAGGCGGTCCATCGCGGCCACGCCCCACGCCGGCAGGGCAATGATGCACGTATTCAGCCCCAAGGTAGTCAGTCCGCCGTGGGCCAGCAGCAGGTATTGCAGGGCCAACCCGGCGGCAATCGCCAGCGGCGCCCGCCGGCCCAGCAGCACGCCGACCAGGCCGTTGAGGATCAGATGGACACTGCTGGGAACGACGGCCAGTTTAATATGGATGCTGGAGCCGACGAAGAAGGCGGCGGCAAGCACGCCAATGCGGGGAATTTCCTCGTCCCGCAGGCCACGCAGAGCCACTGCCAGCAGTACGGCCAGGCCCACCCAGCCGGCGAGGACCCAGCCGCTGGCGATCGCCCCGTCCGCCAGATGAACGGCCCACAGCGGCCCGCTGATGGCTCCTTCGCCAGCACTCATGGCTCTTTGGCCGGCACCGGATCGTTCCCCGCCTCCGGCCGCGACCCGTCCGCATCCGGCAGCAGCACGCCGCGCAGCCGCCGCAACGCCCGCAGATAACGCATGGACGCCGCCGCCTCCGTCAGTCCCAGCACCGCGGCGGCGTCCTGGTTGGAGAGCTGCTCATGGTGCCGCAACAGCAGGATTTCGCGGTCGGCCGGCGGCAACTGTTGTAGGGCCTGCCAAATGCGACGTTGCAGCTCGCGGCGGATGGCCTCCGTGGCCGGGGTACACTGCGGATCGACCAACTGCGCCGCCAGGTCGGCGCCGGACGCGTCCTCGGCCCACGCTGGCGGCTGCAATGCTTCTTCCCGGTCGATGCTCCGCCGCTGCGCCTGACGGTGCCGCCGGTGGACGTCGATGATCCGGTCCTGGGCCAGGTGCCGCAGCCACAAATGGAACGGCATGTCCGGCCGCCGCAGGTAATCGGCCAGCCGCTGGTTGGCCTCCAGCAGCACGTCCTGGACAATATCCGAGGCATCGACCCGGCGGGCCAGGACGGGATCCAGCCGCAGGTCGATCATCCGCCGCAGCGGTTCGCGGTAGTGACCCAGCAGGCGGGCGGCCGCAGCCGCGTCCCCCTGGCGGGCCGCCTCGAGCAGACGCTCTGTTTCTTCCCGTGTCGGCCACATCAGCCTTATTGTAGGCGCCATCAGCCAGGCGTCGCCGCCGGCCAGGCGTCACGACCCGGCGGTGGCCCGCCGCTGGCCGTAATGGCCCCCTCATCCCCGCTGGCCGGTTATACCAACTGTAACCGTCGTAGCTGCAATCGTTTCAGATCCACTGGCAGAGCCCAAATCCCCCCACGACAGGCCGATCGATAATTGACAGGCGTCGTCAATCGGTTAGACTGGAAATTAGAATTCTGTCAAGATTCTGATCTTCTTTTTACCGTCCGGTCGGATCCGTTACGGAGACCAGACTCATGGATAAGTGTGCGTCGCTGCGTTTTCGACCGCAATTATGCCTGCTGGAGGAACGCGAGGTACCCGCCGTCGCCTCGGTGCAGCCTGTCAATGGGGTGTTGGATATTCGTACGGATTCTCAAGATTCCGTCGTCGTTATCAATCAGAATGACCGGGGGTTTGTGCGGGTAACCGACACGGTCACCAACCGGAGCTGGGCCTATTCTGCCGCCCAGGTGCGGCAAATCCGGGTGGTCGGCGGTGCCGGCAACGACCGGTTCGTGGCTACCGGTCCGGCCAACGCCCGGCCTGTTTTCATGTACGGCGGCGCCGGCAACGATACCCTCCGCGGCACCGGCGCGGGCCGGATCATCGCGTATGGTGGAGGGGGTAACGACCGCCTGATCGGCGGCGCCAGTAACGACCGGCTCTTTGGCGGCGCTGGCCACGACTGGATCCACGGCGGCGCCGGCAACGATTACCTCAACGGCGGCGCTAGCCACGACTGGATCCACGGCGGTTCGGGAAGCAACACCTTCATCGGCGGCTTGGGCAACGACGACATCATCGCGATCAACGATTCCCTCGGCGACGTCATCAACCCCGGTCCGGGCTGGACCGTCGTTTGGATCGACCGTAACGGCACTTCGCAAGATACCGTAACGGGAACCCTGACGACCACCTTCATCAACGCCGTGGACGCCTTCCGCAATCCCGGTGCCGACCGCACCCTCGACGGCGACCGCCTCCCCGACCCGGCTCTGCTGCCCCCCAGTAGCACCACCACATTCCAGTACGAACGCTTCACCGGCCGGCCCCTGTTCGGACCCCAAGGTCCGACCATCAACGACATCCAGCAAGGAGCCTTAGGGGACTGCTGGTTCCTCGCCAGCCTCGGTTCGATTGCCTACGCCAACCCGCAGTATTTACGGACCATGGTCGTCGATTTCGGCGACGGCACCTACGGCGTCCGCTTTGGCGACCAATTCTACCGCGTGGACGACGATTTGCCGGTGAGCCGATATGGCGACCAGTTCCTCTCCTACACCGCCTTCGGCCTGGGCGGCAGCATGTGGGCACCCGTCATCGAAAAAGCTTTCGCCTTCCACCGCACCCCCGGCGCTAACAGCTACTCCTCCATCGAGGGTGGCTTCACCATCGATGCCTTCAACACCTTCCAGTTGCCGGATGCCGGCGCTATCGCCTTCCGGTCTGGCTACGGCCTGCCATCGTTCGTCAATGCTGCCTCGCTGGGCTACGGGATCAAAAACCTGCTTTATCCGCCCGATCCTACCAGGAAATATGCCATTGCCATTGGTATTGACACCAGTGGCAGCCCGATGCTGCTCAACGAGCACCAATACATCGTTACCGGCGTGGAGTTGGACGGTATGGGTGCGGTGACCTACGTCCATCTGCGTAACCCGTGGCGGATCGACGGCGGTACCGTGACCTCCGGCAACCCCAACGACGGCGACATCCGCATCAGCATCGACGAGTTGTACGCCAGTTCCGGTTTTACCACCCTGGAGTACGCCCGGGTAGACTGGCCGAGCTGATCCGGCGATTTCCTGGAGTGCTTCGCAGTGGTGCCAGCGTTGTACCAGTGCCGGTTGACGCAATGTTTGCGCGCGCCGCTTGTCGTCCGCTGACCGCCAAAAGTGGAATGTTACCATTTTTCCACTTGACAAACAGCTGTTAATAGTGTATATTTGTATAAAACTATGTCGCGGCCAACCCCAAGCCGCCGCTGGCCAGTATTTTCGCCGGGTGTATTGGGCGTATCCCTGATTTGGCGTAGAACCTGATAAATGGCATACCGATGCTGCGGGCCGCGCGCATCGCGGGGCGGTGGGTTGGCCGGCTAGCGAAGAGGCGGTGCTCTCAGAGTCGATCAGTCCGGCGCCGGCGGCTGTACCCCTTGCAGCGGCAAAGTGCGGACGTCGCGGGTCGCCAGATCGACCACCTGGATACGGTGGGCGTTGGTGTCGGCGACGTAGAGCTTACCGTTGGCGTAGCTGATGCCGGCCGGTTCGTGGAAGCGATGCGGCAGCAGCGGCCAGGCGGCTTCGTGGCCGACGAAGGTGCTCAGTTCGCCGCTTTTCAGGTCAAAGACCTTGATTTTGTTGTTGTAGGTGTCGGCGACGTAGAGCTTGCCGTCGTGATGGACGACGCCGATGGCGTGCTGCAGGCGTGCTTCGCGGCCGGCGTTGCTGCGGCCCGGGCCGTCCGCGTCGCCGAATACGAACAGGCCACGTCCGACCAGGGTCTCGACCTGACCCTGGCTGCCAAGGGGCACTTTGCGCAGTGAGCTAGTTTCGCAGTCGGCCACGTAGAGGAAGCGGCCGTCGCTGGTGATGCCGCTGGGCTGGGCAAAATGGGCCAGGCGGAGCGGGGCGTCCAGGATGTTTTCGTAGCCGCTGCCGGCATAGGGGCCGACCTCGCGGGTTTTCGGGTCGTAGAACCAGACCTGGTGGTGCCCGGCCATGGCGATGTAGAGGCGGTCGCCGACCCAGCAGAGGTCCCAGGGGCTGTTCAGGCCGATGCTGCGGGCCGGGACGGGCTTGTCGAGCTTGCGGTTGGCAAAGCCGCCGTCCTGTTCGCCGGTGCCGGCGATGGTGCGGACGGTGCGCGTGGCCAGGTCCAGCTCGCGGATGACGTGGTTTTTGCGGTCGGCGATGTAGAGTTTTTCGTCCCGTAAGGCCAGTCCCTGCGGATCGTTGAAGCGGCAGCGGTCGATGGGGCCGTCATCGGCTCCCGGCTCGCCGCTGCCGGCGGTGAACAGGTGCCGGCCGCTCAGGTCGGTCGCCACGATCCGATGGTGCGTGCTGTCGGCGATGAACAGGCGGTTGCCGGCGGCATCGGCCAGCACCTTGCCGGGGAAAAACAGTGGCGTGTCCGGCCCCTGACGGTATTTGACCAAGTCGAAGCGAATCGGCCGCTCATCGAGCGTCTTTTTCTTGCGGTGCTCCTCGATGAGGGCGGCGATGACCTTGTCGAGCAGCTCATAACGCCCTTCGCCGGAGGTGTAGCCGACCAGATTCCCCTCCGGGTCGATCAGCACGAACGTCGGCCAGGCCTCGACGTCGTAGGCGTTCCAGATTTTGTGCTCGGCGTCGTTGACCACCGGATGTTCGATCTGGTAGCGGAGGATCGCCTGGCGGATGCTGGCGGTGTTTTTTTCGCTTTCGAATTTGGGGGAGTGGACGCCGATGACGACCAGTTGGTTGGCGTACTTTTTCTCGAGCTTGGCTAGGTCCGGGATGACATGCATGCAGTTGATGCAGCAGAGGGTCCAGAAGTCGAGCAGGACGATTTTGCCCTTGAGGTCCTTTTTGAGGGACAGGGGTCCGGCGGTATTCAGCCAGGCGACGCCGCCGTCGAGCTCAGGGGCCGGGATGGGCTTGCGTGGCGGGGGTTGGTGGGGTTCCATGGTCGTATCCGCATGGGACTCGAACGAGGGAGCGGGTGCGAGCGACGCGGCTGCGGCGACATCCGAGCTGGAGCCAGCCAGTCTCTGCCACAGTCCCCAGGCAATAACGGGCAGCAGCACGCCGGCTGCCAGACCCGCTAGCCATCCCCATTTGCCCTGGACATGCCGCAGCGGCGACGCTCGCATCCTGAGTCCTCCCTTGGGGAACGATCGGTTCTGCGCCCCGTCCGCCCCGCCGCTCGGCAAGCGGGACGGCGCGGACCGGCGGCCGGATGCCAACTGTCACTATTGTAGCTGCCATTTATGGTAGCTGAACCTGCGATCCCGGCGAAGAACCCCGGGCCGCCAAAGAACCTCCGCCCGCCCGTGGCGATCCCGCCGCGGGGGACGCCCCGACCGGGACATGCCGCAAGGCTCCGACGGCCGACCCGTCCTGGCTGCGACATGGGGATATGTCAAGATCCCATGTTTTTTGATGAAGTCATAATTTTGTCGTTGCATCACAATTTCGTTCCGGTAAATTCGGCGTTATCAGACGTTGGTCAGTGTCTGTACCGCGGCGGGTTCTGCGGGGGTGAGCAGTCGTGAGCAGTCCTTGAAGGGAAAGGCAGGTGCACCATGGCATGGCAGCTTCTGCGGCAGTGGCTGGTATGGCTGGGAGCGACGCTCGCGGTGGCGTGGGCCGCACCGGTCCGCGCCCAGACGGTGTATAGCTGGAACAACAGCAGCACCGACCCGACCAATCCGGCAAGCTGGACGCCCGCGGGCATCCCCACTGCCGCGGACATCGCCCAGCTCCACGTTCTGGGCACCCTCTACCCGGCGACGATCAACCACCCGGTGCTGAACGTGCCGGCCCAGGTGCGGCAACTCCGCCTGGCCGGGCACGCCCAGTCCGACGGCTGGAGCATCAGCGGTACCGGCAGCCTCAGTGTCGGCGACTCGAGTAACATCGGCCTGGTCACCCGCGGCGCGGGCACCTTTACCCTCGAGCTGGGCAGCGGCTCGGCCACCTCCCTCAGCCTCGCCGGACCAACCGGCACCACCGGCGGGGCCATAAGCATCGGCAGCGGCACCCGCCTGGTCCTGACCGGCAACACCGTCGCCTCGGCCAGTGCCCGGCTCAGCATCCGCAGCGGCACCCTAGTGCTGGACAACTCCGCCGGCAACCCCGCCGTCCAACGCCTCAGCGGCTCGGCCGACCTCAACCTCAACGGCGGCGGCTCGACCATCGAGTTCCGCGGCGCCGCCGCCGGCACCACCTTCACCGGCTGGACCGGCCCGCTCGCCGCCGCCGGGGCCGGCGACACCTACCTGCGTACGGTCCAGAATGGCACAGCCGCACTGACTGTCACCTTTGGCTCCCTAGACCGGACCAACACCAGCGGCAACCACTTCTTTGAAAACATCGGCAGCGGCTTTGTCGGCGATCCTCGCCGACCGACGGTCACCTTCACTACCGCCCCGACCGTCCGGCAAGGGGTCATTTCCACTTCCTCTGCCACCACCATCCCCTGGGCGGTAGTCACCAGCCGCTCCGCTATCGGCAGCAACGACGTCATCGGCCGCTGGGCCAGCTACGATACCACCGTCGGCGTGCGGGCCGCGCCAACCGTCACCTTCACCGGCAATTTCAACGACGCTCCCGCCGGGACCAACGTCCTGTTCGTCGGACCGGCCACGCCGGGACAGACCGTCGCCCTCAGCGGCTCCAACCAACTGGCCAGTGTGGTCCTCGAACCTCAAGCCGCCAACACGACCATCAACATCGGTAGCGGCGGACAGATCAATACCCTGGGGATCATGCTCTCCGGCAGCCGCGACCTGACCATCACCGGCGGCAGCCTCTTCTCCGCAACCACCAGCGGTACCCGGGCCCTAGCCGTCGTCAACCCCACCACCGCCCTGATCACCGACAGCAACCTCGCCGCTAACAACAGTCCGCTAACTATCAGCGGACCAGGTTTCGTCATCCTCAACGGGACAAGCAACCAAATCGCCTTCGGTTCGTCTCAGAACGTCAACCTTGCCGGCGGTACTTTGCGGGTCACCTCGACCAACTTCCATCCCGCCAACGCGACCATCCGCCTCCGCGGCGGCGTGCTCGAATACGACGTCAGCGGCGGCAACTTCACCTTCAACCTCGCCCTGGGGACTGCCGCCAACCAGGTGAACTGGACCTCCAACGCCGGCGACGCCGCGGCTACCAACGTCGGCAGCGGCGGCTTCTCCGCTTACTCCACCGTCCCGGGACGCCGCCTGTTCGTCAACCTCTACGGCGACGCCCGCACCCTCACCTGGAACGACTCCTCCCAACCGTTCGTCACTGACGGCTACGCCCTGATCTTCGGCTCCTTGCGCTCCAATGCCACCGTCGCCTGGCAAAACCCGATTGCCCTCGATAGCGGAACCCCTTCCACCTACAACGTCCGCGAGATCCGCGTCATCCGCGGCGAAGGCAACTTCGCCGACAAGACCGCCCTGGCCGGCGCCATCAGCGGCTCGGAAAACACCGACCTACTCAAGACCGGCAACGGCGTGCTCGAGCTGGTCAGCCCCAACAACAGCTACCGCGGCAATACCCTGATTCGCGAAGGCACATTGGTCGTGGCGGACAACGCCTCGATTGGGACTCCGACCAGCCGCGCCGGCGACATCATCGTACACAGCGGCGCCCGCCTAGCCGGCACTGGCCAGCTCATGCCCGATGACAACGGCAAGGCTGTCTACGTGCAGCCCGGCGGGATCATCCGCGGCGGCAACCCCAGCGAGCCAGACGCCGCCCAGGCCACCGGTACCCTGACTGTCTACGGCAACCTCCGACTCCTCAGCTCGGTCACCGAATCAGCCGTCCTGCAGTTCGAGGCGAATCGCACCGGCTCCGGCACGGCTAATGCCAGCAAAATCGACCTCGGCGCCCCCTTCAACGCCTACCTCGACCTGGGGACTAACGGCAAGCTGGCCATCGAGTTGGTCAAAACGACCGCCACCAGCTCCCTGGCCTACAACGAGACCTATACCGTCACCCTGCTGACGGTCAACGGCAGCGGCCGCATCTACCTCAACGGCAACGCCTTGAGCGACGGCTACGTTTTCAGCGCTTCGCAGTACGAGCTGCGTTCCGCGGCATTCGCCTTTGACCCGAACCACACCTTGACCATCGGCAACGGCGGCACGGCGTTGGTCCTGACGTTTACGCCCGTGCCGGAACCGGCGGCGGCGCTGGCCATCGCCGCAGCGGCGGGCGGCCTGCTGCTAGTGGCCCGGCGGGTCTTGCGCACCGTCGCTCGTGTCGCTGCGGCACCCACGCCGCACGACCAGGCCGGCTAGTCGGGTCCGGTCGGTCAGTAGCGTCAAGTTTGCGATGGACGGATAAGGTCGGCGGCATCCGGCGGCGCGGCGGCCCGACGCAGCCGGTCCCGGATCGCCGCCCATTCCGGCGTGTCCGGCGGCTCGCACACCAGCAGCAGCGCGTAGCCTGCCGCGTCGAGCTGGTGCAACCGGTCGTACAGCACCGCGGCGGCCTGCTCTGGATCGTCCGGCAGCTCCAGCATGCCGTAGCGGCGGCCCGACGCTTCCAGCTCCCGTCGCATGGCCGGCAACTGCCCCGGCGGCACCAGCAGCAGCCGCGTGCGCGGGGCATAGTGCCGCGACAACTGCCCGGGGGAACGCAACGGGCCGGCCGCAGCGTCCCCGGCGACCGGCCCTGCTTCCTCCGCCACGCCGGCCACGCGGGCCACCATCGCCGCCGGGATCGGACCCGGCCGCAGGATCCGCGGCACCGCACCGGTCACATCGACCACGGTCGATTCGATCCCCCGCGGGCACGGCCCCGCATCGAGGACGATATCGACGGCTCTTCCCAGGCTTTTGAGGACGTGTGCGGCGCGGGTTGGGGACAGCTCGCCGCTACGGTTGGCACTGGGCGCGGCGACCGGTACGCCCGCCGCACGGATCAGAGCCCGGGCCACCGGGTGAGCGGGCAGGCGCACCGCCACGGTCGGGCCGCCGGCGGTGACCTCCGCGACAATCGCCGGATGCTTGGGGACGACCAAAGTCAGGGGCCCGGGCCAGAAGCGTTCGGCCAGCCGCTGGGCCGCCGCCGGCCAGGCCGCCGCCACTTGTGGGATTTGGGACAGTTCGGCAATATGTACAATAAGAGGGTTGAACGGGGGCCGTCCCTTGACGGCAAACAGGCGGCGGACGGCGGCCGCATCGTAGGCGTTGGCCCCCAGGCCGTAGACCGTTTCGGTGGGGAAGGCCACCAGGCCGCCGCGACGCAGACAGGCGGCCGCCGGAGCGATCCGCTCGGGCGAAGGGTTGTGAGCATCGATCGTCCACACGGTTGTTGGCATCGCCGCTCCCCACCCGGCCATTGCCGCAGCGGCCATTCTGGCCCGACTGACCGCCCCCGCCGCGGCTCTACCGGCTCGGCCGACCCTGCCGCCGTCCCGGCCGCGCCGCGAGAACCCGGCAGACAGCGAGACGGCCCACTATCATGATACGCACGGGACCGCTCCGCGATCTCTGCACACCGTTGCGAGTACTGCCATGAATCCCACGCCCGGCTCCCTCCCCCGCCTGCCGCAGCCCACCGCCGAACAACGGCGGATCGCCCAGGACAACTTCCAGCGGGCCCGCGATGCCCTCATCAACCAACATTGGGACTACGCAATCGAATTGTTGCTCACCTGCTGCCGGCTGGACCCCGGCAACTTCATCTACCGCCAGACCCTCCGCAAGGCCCAAAAGGACAAATACGGCCACAACCTCCGCGGTAGCCGCCTGGCCTTCCTCACCACCCCCCGCTGGAAAGCCCGCCTCAAGCTCGCCAAACGCCAACGCGACTACCTCAAAGTCCTCGAATACGGCGAACAGGTCCTCTGCCGCAACCCCTGGGACCTAAGTACGCAACTGGACATGGCCGAAGCCTTCGACGCCTTGGGTCTGCTCGATTTGGCTATCTTCACCCTCGACCAAGCCCGCCAGAAATACCCCAAGGACGCCACCCTCAACCGTGCCCTGGCCCGCCTGTACGAAAAACGCGGCGACTTCCAGAAGGCCATCGTCCTGTGGCAACTGGTCAAGGAGGTCCACCCCAGCGACGTCGAGGCGGCCCACAAGGCCAAGGACCTGGCCGCCAAGGAAACCATCCAGCGCGGCCAGTACGAAGCGGTGGCCAGCGGCAGCAAGGAATCCCCCGTGCTGGGGCAGATGGAACGCCAGGCGGCGGAAAAACAGGACCGCCTAACCCGGGAGACCGAGGCCCTGCACCGCCGCATCGCGGCCGACCCCACCGAGCCAAGCCTGTATGTGCAACTGGCGGCGATCTACCGCCGCTACCAGCAGTGGGACCGGGCCAAGGCCGTGCTCGAACAGGGGCTAGGACCCACCGGCCAGGCCTATCCCCTGCAGATCGAGCTGCTGGAGCTGGAGCTGGAACCGGTGCGACAGAACCTGGCGATGGTCGAAGCCCGCCTGCAGCGGCTCCAGGCCGCCGCCAACGAGCAGGAGGACGCCCCGCCCGACGAACTGTCTCTAACGGAATTGCAACAGCTCCGCCAGCAGCTCCAACAGGAGATCCTCCGCCGCGAAGTCGACCTATTCCGCCTCAAAAGCGAACGCTTCCCGGAACAGCCCCTCCACCGCCTGGAGCTGGGGGAGCGGCTCTACCGCCTGGGGCAGATCGAAGCGGCGATCAGCGAGCTGCAACAGGCCCGCCGCGACGAGCGGCTCAAATGGCGGGCTGCCCTGCTGCTGGGGCACTGCTTCCGGCAACGCAACAACTGGCGGTTGGCCCAGCGCAACTACGAGGAGGCCCTGCAGACCCTGCCGGAGACCGAAGAAGCCGCCCGCAAGGAGATCCTCTATGAGCTAGCCCGCGGCGCCGCCGCCGCCGGCGACCTGCAGCGGGCCATCGACCTGGGCCACGAGCTGGCCAATATCGATTTCGCCTACAACAACATCGGCCGCCTGCTCGACGAATGGAACGACCGCCTGCAGTCCGCCTGAACGAAAGCCTCCGGATATGCCGTCATCGCCGCAAATGGGGGGACTGCCCCCGGCCCAGCATGTCATCCGCCTGCGCGGCCACTGGCAGCCGTCGGCGGACGGGTCGGGCCGCTTCCGGGCGTTTGGCCGACCGGCACGGCTATCGCCGCAGGAGCGGGTGTGGCTGGTCGTCGGCCAGCTTTCCCCCGGCGCGGCGGTCGCCCTCAATGGCCACCGGCTCGGCACCACCGACGACAGCGGCACCTTTGCCGCCGATATTACCCCCCTGCTCGCACCCCGCAACCGCCTGGAGGTGCTCCCCGCCGTCGCGGCGGTTGATGCCAGCGCGACCGGCTCGGTTGCGGCGACCACTGCCGCCGACCGGCCGGACGAACCGGCCGCCGCGTTGCACATCGTCGCCGCTGCGACACCGCCGTAGCGGCCGACCCTGTCCGCCCCCCTCCCTAAAACGATCGCTTCTTCCCCGCCGCCGTAGGGGTCGCCCCTGTCAGTCCCCCATCGTCGATCCGGCGGAGCCGTCACTCGATCTCCAACCGTTTCTCGACGATCCATTCCACCCCCAACGCCCCGGGACGGGTCGTGACCACCATCCACGACTTGCCCTCCCGGGCTAGCCCGTATTCCCTCGCACTGACCGCAAACCGTTCCTCCTCCCCCTCGCCACGCCACGACGGACAGACAACGTAATAGTTCGTCGTGTTTTTGGAGCGCGTGGTGTATTTGCGGATAACCGGCACGCGGTGTTCGGTCGCCGGCTGGTCGTCCGCCAGGGCGTTGACCGCCAGAGTCACGCCGAGTGTGCCCGCCGGCACGGCAGGCAGGGCAGCGAGCATCAGCCATCCCCATGCGCGGTGCGACCGCGAGGTGCCCGACAGCAGCATATAGCTGAAGGCGGCAAAAGCGAGATAGAGGGGAGCCATCAACGGCAAGGCGGTCCAAAGCAACTCGCCCCCCCGCAGCGGCGGCCAGATTCCGACCAGAAACAGGCAACAGCCCCAGCCGATCAGCGTCGGCCACAGGATCCACAGCGCCCGGCGGCGACGCCGCTTCAGGTGATCCTCCTCCGGCGGCACCTCGGGCAACTGCCGGCTCAGCAGCACCAGCCGCGCCGCCGCTTCCTCGACCAGCTCCGGCCGGCCATGCTTCTGGGGATCAAAGCCCGTCCATGTCGCCGCCAGCTCCCCATTGCTCATCGAGACCTTGCTAAACCCCATTCCCAGGAGGTCGCGGATCGCCAACCGCTTCAGCGGGTCGCCGAGATATTCGGTCATGAACTGATGCTGGTCGCTGGACACGTAACAGTGATCGTCGAACGCGGGGTCGTCGGTCTGGACCTCTTTGGCCAGGCCGATCCGCTTGCTGAGGCGGTCGAAGGCCCCTTCCGGGACCACTTCCCATTCGATCTGCGGCGGCAGGCCGCTAGTGCGGACCGACAGTTCGGAGGGGAGATTGCTTTTGCCCTGTCGCCGCGGCGGCCGGTAGCAGGTGGTGAAGGTCACGCCGTCGACCAGATGCGTGACGGGCTGGTTGGGCGGAAACGCTTCGGACATGGCCGAAAGCTCCGTTAGACGGGGTCAACGGTATTACCAGGTTTAACGCTCAGTTCGCTCCTTGGCCCGGCGCGGCGGCATCCGGCGGCGGCCCCGGGATGCGGTATGGTTTCCGCTGGCGGTAGCCTGCGAGCCGGGTCTGGTACTCGGCCAGTGTCGCCGCCGCAGCCTCCCCTTGCTGCTGCAGCAGTTCGATGGCCCGGGTCTCCCATTGCACGGCAGCATCGAATTCGCCGCATTCGGCGTAGGCGGCGGCCAGGGTGTCGAGGTGATTCGGTTCGCGCCATTCGCTTAGCTCGCAGGCGCGGGTGGCGCAGTCGCGGGCGCGGCTACCGTTGCGGACCTCCGGGTCCGGACAGGTGGCCCAGATCCAGGCGAGCTGGTTGAAGGTGTAGGGGTTGTAGGGGTCGCATTTGAGGGCCTGGATGTGGTCGCGCACGGCGGCGTCGTAGTGGCCGCGGAGGTATTCGGCATGGCCCCGGGCGTTGTACAGGTCGACCAAAGGGGTCTGCCGAGGGATGGCGGTGTGACCAGCGATGGCGGCCTTCTGGGCCTTGGTAATGCGGTCGTCCTTGAGCACCTGCTGGAGGGCGGCGGTGTAGTCGGCGATGGCGGCGTCGAACTGGTGCAACTGCACGTAGGCCTGGCCGCGGATGGCGTAGGCTTCGGCACAGTCGGGGCGGCGGGCCAGGACGGCGTCGCAGTCGGCAAGGGCTGCGTGCGACTGGTGCAGGAACAGGTAGGCGGCGGCCCGCCCGAGGAGGGCGAAGGGGTCGTCGGGCTGCAGGTTCAGTGCGGCGGAGAAGTCGGCGGCGCTGTCCGCCCACTGCTGCTGGATCTGACGGAGGCGGCCGCGGAGCTTGTAGGCCGCCGCCAGTTGCGGGTTTTGCCGCAGGGCCGCATCGCAGTCGGCCATTGCGGCGGCGTAGTCTTCGCATTCGCCGTACAGCTCGGCCCGCCACAGGCGGTATTGGGCGGCGTTGTCCGGGTCGCGGGCGATGGCTTCGGCGAAGTCGGCCAAGGCCCGGCTGCTGTCGCCGCTGGCGGCGTGGCAGCGGGCCCGCAGGGCGTACAGTCCGACCCGCGCGGGGTCCAGCTCCAAGGCCCGGTCGCAATCGGAGATCGCCTGGTCGTAAGCCTGCTGGGCGAACAGCTCCGCCGCCCGGTCGGCGTAGGTTTGGGCGTCGTTGGGCTGCAGGCGGATCGCCGCGTCCAGGTCGTTGAGGGCGCTGATTCGGTCCCCCAGTCGCCCGTGGGCATAGGCGCGGTAGCGGTAGACCACGGCGGCGTCCGGACGCAGACGGATGGCCCGCGTGAAGCACTCGATCGCCTCCCGCGGATCGTCATTAGCCAACGCCTGCTGGCCGCGGCGGAACAGATCGTCGGCCTCTCCGGCCCGCGGCGGACCCCAGAACATCCTCTGTCCCCCGCTGCTCCGTCTGACGTAACGGACGATATCGCCTAGGGTTACGAACCGACTGCGACCAGTCGCGGCCGAGCCTCCTCAGGCGGTCTCCGCCGGCCTGGGGATCAGAGGCGGCGGCATCGCTCCGCCCCCGTCGCCTCGCCGAGCGGGAGCCTTCCATTATATCATGCCATTCTACCCGCCGCCAGGACCGGATAAAGGCCCTCCCGCCCGTGGCCGGCTCCCCGGCGGTGCGGCGAGTTACTAGACTATCTTCTCACCTTCGCGGCGGACGAAAGACCCCTACCGCCCGGCCAGCAGCCGGACGGCCAGCCAGATGGACGTAACCGCTTGCCATATAACAAGTTAAATAGGAATTCCCCATGACCCCCCTGCACTCCTTGCCGCACACGCGGGTCCCGACGGTCCTGTTCCCCACCGCCGCGGCGGCCGCCCGCTACGTCGCCCGCGAGATCGAAAAACTCATCCGTGCCCGCAACGCCGCCGGCAAAACCACCGTCCTCGGCCTGGCCACCGGCAGCACCCCCGTCGGACTCTACGCCGAGCTGATCCGCCTCCACCAGGAAGAGGGGCTCGACTTCTCCAACGTCATCACCTTCAACCTCGACGAATACTACCCGATGCCCAAGGAAGACCCGCACTCCTATTTCCGCTGGATGCACGAGACCTTCTTCCACCACGTGAACATCCGCTGGGAGAACATCCACATCCCGGACGGGACGCTCGCGCCGGAGGAGATCGATGCCTTCTGCCTCGAATACGAGCGGAAGATCAAGGCCGCCGGCGGCATCGATATCCAAATCTTGGGGATCGGTCGGACCGGACACATCGGCTTTAACGAGCCGGGCAGCCCGCGGAACAGCCGTACCCGTCTGGTGACGCTGGACAGCATCACGCGGCGGGACGCCGCCCCGGGCTTTTTCGGCGAGGAGAACGTGCCGCACCAGGCGATCACCATGGGGGTGGCGACGATCCTGGAAGCGCGGCGGATCTTCCTGATGGCCTTCGGGGAGCACAAGGCGGCGATCATCGCCCGGGCGGTCGAGCAGCCCCCGAGCGAAGCCGTCTCGGCCAGCTTCCTGCAGGAGCATCCCGATGCTACGGTGGTGCTGGATCTGGCGGCGGCCGCCGAGCTGACCGCCATCAAGCGCCCCTGGGTGGTCGGCCCCTGCGACTGGACGCCGGAGCTGGTCCGCAAGGCGGTCGTCCATTTGGCCCTGACGGTCAAAAAAGGACTATTGCAACTGGAGGACGACGACTTCCGCGAGCACCATCTCTACGAGCTGCTGCGGGAGCGGGGACCGGCCGAGAAGATCGGCGAGGCGGTCTTCCACGACCGGATGGCCACCATCACCGCCACGCCGGCGGGGACCGACGGCCCGAAAACCATCCTGGTCTTCTCGCCGCACCCGGACGACGACGTTATTTCCATGGGCGGGACGCTGATCCGCCTGGTCGAGCAGGGGCACCGGGTGCACGTCGCCTACATGACCAGCGGCAATATCGCCGTGCACGACCACGACGCCCGCCGCTTCGTCGATTTCGTCCACGAGTTCCTCAGCCATTTCGGCAGTCCCGCCGAGCAGGGACGCACCGCCACCGTCAAGGAGCGGGTCAACCAGTTCCTCGATGCCAAAAAACCGGGACAGCCGGACAGCGACGAGGTGCTGCTGATCAAGGCGCTGATCCGCGCGACCGAGGCGCGGGCGGCGGCTTTGGCCTGCGGCATTCCGCCGCACCAGTTGGTCTTCATGAACCTGCGCTTCTACCGCACCGGCCGGGCAGCCAAGGACCCCGTCCACCCCCAGGACATCGACGACATCGTCGAGCTGCTGCGGCGGCTCCAACCGCAGCAGATCTACATGGCCGGCGAGCTGTCTGACCCGCACGGCACCCACCGCCTCTGTGCCGAGGCGATCTTCGCCGCCGTCCGCCGCCTCCACGCCGAGTCCGGCAGCCTCCCCTTCACCGTCTGGCTCTACAAGGGGGCCTGGGAGGAATGGGAGCCGCACGAAATCGAAATGGCCGTCCCTTTAAGCCCGGACATCCTGGAGCGGAAAAAGCAGGCGATCTTCCGGCACCAGTCGCAAAAGGACCGGGCGATGTTCCCCGGCGGCACCGACCGGCGGGAATTCTGGCAGCGGGCGGAGGAACGCAACCGCCACACCGCCCGCCTCTACGACGCCCTCGGCCTGCCCGAATACTTCGCCCTCGAAGCGTTCGTCCGCTGGAAAGGCCCTTGACGGACCGCCCGCACCGTATCGGTTCGCCGCGACCTGTTGCAAAAAAGCGGGTCCTCCCCCGCTTCCGGTGGCATCCCTTCTGTTTCTGTTTTTGTTTTTAGGAGGCGTAACGGCCCCCGCCACAAAAAAAGCAGCCGGACCGGCAGGCCCGGCTGCGGCGGCAGGTGTCGGCCGCAGGGAGGGTGGCTACGGCCTGACCGTCACCGCCATGGGGTCTGTCAGGGGGTTGGCGCGTCGCCGCAAAGGAGCTTGTCCGGCGTCAGTTGCCGCCGCCCTTGCCCTTCTTGCCAAACGCCGTCGTGGTGATCTCGACAATCGTGCCGTCTTTGACCGTCACGTCCAGCTTGATGCCCTTTTTGCTCTTTGCCGCGAACTTTAGCCGGCCCTCAACCGCCTTGAACGTGCCTTCCTTGACGTTGCCCTCCTTGTCCTTGATCAGCACCTTGACATCTTCGGCGATCTTGTAGGTCTTCTCGGCGTCCCCTTCCTTGACCTTGACCTCCCGGGTGTCCGGGTTGTAACTGAGCACATAGACATCGACCGCACTTGCCAGGCCGACCATCGCGAAAATGGCCGCCGTTGCCAGAACCAACTTGCGCATAGACGGAACTCCTTGAAAATGTGGGACTTACGGCGGCGGCACCGGGGCAGCAGCGTGCGAGCCATCAACCGGCGCCGCCCGAGCTGGTCAAAAATTGACCCGCTGTCATAACTAACACCCGCCACAGGAGTTGGACACGCTCTGACTGATAAAATTTCATCGGTCTTTAAGATTTTAGCGACAACCGTCGCATGCCAAGCGGCCATCGGCCGGGAGGAACAGTCTGACCGCCCAACCGGAACGACACTTTTTGGAAAAAACTCCGATTTTTTGCTTGACAGAAACGCGTGTGGTGCTATGCCCCGTGAGTTCCGGACGGTCCGGTTGGCCGAAGCTCCGGCGGAACGGGGTGGCCGCCGCCGTCCGTCTGCGGCCTACTGCCGCGTTGGGGGGAAACCGAAATGATCCGTATGCACGCCGTTTTGGCCTGCGGCGTTCTGGCCGTGGCCGCCGGAACCACTCCGGCCGTTGACATTGTGTACAAGCCCATCGATGTCAACCGCCTGCTGGTGCGGCCCACGCGGGCCTCGGCCAGCCTCGCCGAACAAACCATCAACATGCTCGGCGTCACCGCCGCCCAAATGGTGGACAACAACGGCTACGTCAAGACGATCAACAACCTCTTCAGCCGCAAAATCATCGTCCCGGACACCCAGGCGGGCCGCAGTCCGCTGCCGGCGCCAACGCTGTTCCGCTCCCAGTATTACCCCAACTACAACCAGCCGGTGCTGCCGCGGTTCCAGCCGGTCCGGCGGTGAGATCGGCCCTCCGCCGCACCCCTCGCCCGGGCGACCCCTATGCCGGCGTCCGGGCCGCCACCTCGCCTTGGGTATTGATTCGGAACTAGCCGATCCACAAAAATCCGCCTACGCCCCTTTTACCCACCCGGCACAATCGGTTATCATCTATCTGACGGCGGGCGGCAGGATCGGGCCGACCCGGCCGCCGGGCACGGTACGCCTGCTGGGCACGGTACGCCTGCTAGGCACGGTACGCCTGCCCAACATGATAATTCCTGTCGATTGAGTAAGGTATGCACCCATGCGTCCGCAGATGTGGCTGATCATCGGGGCTGCAACGGCTTGTACTGCCGGGTCGACCCTGGCCCTGGAACCGACAGAGGGACCGCAACCGGCCGCGGCAACAGCGATGCACACCCGTCCGTCCTTGCGCGGCACGGTGCGGGTTGCGGCTGATCCGGCGGACAGTTCCATTGCCCCGCCGTACCGGTTCGCCCGGCCGTATACGTTTGAATACACGTTGCGGCCCCGCTATGCCTTCCGCTGCTGCGAGGTGCAGGTATTCGACCTGACGTTCCCCTCGCCGGTAACCAGCGACGTGCCGGAGAACAACACGGTTTATGCCGAGCTGTTCCTGCCGGCAGGGAACGGTCCGCACCCGGCGGCGATCGTGCTGGACATCATGCAGGGGAACGCCTTGGTGTCGCGGGCCAAGGCGTTATGGCTGGCCCAGCACGGGGTGGCCGGACTGGTCGTGCACATGGCCTATTACGGCCCGCGGCGTCCGGCGGACCGACCGGTGCGGCTCATTTCGACCGACATTACCCGGACGTTGTCCGGCGTGCGTCAGACCGTCCTGGACATCCGCTGTGCTGCCGCCTGGCTGGCCAGCCGCCCGGAGTTCGACCCCGACAACCTCGGCCTGGTCGGCACCAGTCTGGGGAGCATGATCGGGACGATCGCCGCCGCCAACGAGCCGCGGCTCACAAACATCTGCCTGATGCTGGGGGGCGGCGGCCTGGTCGACGCCTACGCCGACCACCCCCTGGCCAAACGCTACTTCCCCTGGGCGGACGCCGCCATCAGCAAAAACGTCCTGCGGACGCTGCTGGCCCCCGTCGATCCGCTGACCTATGCTCCGCTGCTGCGGGACCGGCGAGTACTGATGGTCTGCGCGGCCCAGGACGACGTCGTCCCGCCGCGGGCCGGCCGCGCCCTGTGGCAGGCCGCCGGCCAGCCGCGGATCATCTGGGTTGAGGCCACGCACGTCGGCGCCGCCGCCTACATGCTGGTCATGTTCGAGGCCATGACCGACCACCTTCGCGGCCCCCCATCTGCCGGCCAGGGGAGCCGCCGCTAGAACGGGCCGCCAATGCTCCAACCGCCTTCTGATACTCGTTCCAACAACCATTGTTCCAACAACACTCGTTCCAACAATAATCGTTCCAACAACACTCGTTCCAACAACTGTCGCGGCGACGGCAATGACTCCCCAGGCAATGGTTGCGTCCCCGCTTGTTCCGGCAACGATTCCGGCCCGTCCGGCAATATTCCGGCGGCACGGACGAATAACGGAATGAGGAACCATCTCAGAACGAGGAACCGTCTCATCAGGAGGTCGCCCCGATGGCCGTGCACCCCGACCGGGAACATTTCTTCCCGCTGCGGATTGCGGACCTGCTGGACGTGCTGTGCACGGACCGCGGCCCGGGGAACGTGCAACCGCTGGACGCGGCCGGGCGTGCGGCGTTCCGACGCTTTGCCGATGCGGCCGCCGCCTGGGTCCACGCCCGCTGCCAGGCCCGCCTGCAACGCCTCAAAAACGCCTACGCCCCCTTCGATCCCGATGCCGACACCCTGCCGCTGCGCCGCCTCGACCCGGAGGAACGCCGCGCCGCCCTGCAGGCCCTTTTCGACGAAATCCGCTCCCTGCTGCGGCAGGCCAACTACATCCGCCTCAGCCGCTCCGATTTGGAGCAGGTCATGCAGGGTGCCAGCGACTGGGGCGTGGACATGGACGTCGCCTGGGGATGCTTCGAGACCCTGGAAGTGTTCGTCCGCGGCAAAGGGATCGGCAAACGTTACCGCCGCAAATGGTACCGCTGGTTCCAGAAAGAGGCGGTCAGCGTGCCGATTTTCCAGCGGGTCATGATCGCCCTGAAGCTGCAGCCGCACCGCCGCCTCGGATCGGACGCCGACACCCACAACGTCTTCCTCAAACTATTCAAGGACATCCCGCAGATGGACGTGGAGATGCTCCTCCCCGGCACCCGCCTGAAAATGCCGCTGCTGGAACGGTTCAAGCTCGGCGGCTCGGCGGCCAGCTCCATCGGTTATCTGGGCTGGAAGTTCAACTCGATGTTCACCGGTGGCCTGGCCGCCGCTCTCGGTAGCGGCGGACTGCTGGGCCTGCTGACCCTCTACACCCCCCTGGCCCTCCTGGTCGGCTACGGCTACCGCACCTACGCCACCTTCCAGACCAGCCGCCAAACTTACATGCTCCAGCTCCACCAGAGCCTCTACTACCAGAACCTGGACAGCAACGCCGGCGTCTTCCACCGCATCATGGACGAAGCCGAAGACCAGGACCTGCGGGAAGTCCTTCTGGCCTACTTTTACCTGTGGCGATACGCCACCGAGCGGGGCTGGGGCTGCGCCGAGCTGGACGACTATGTCGAGCTGGACCTGGAACGCCGCCTGCAACTGCGGGTGGACTTCGAGATCGAGGACGCGATGGGCAAGCTGGAAAGCGTGGGGATCGTGCAACGGGTCGGCGAGGGCTACCAGGCCGTACCGATCGAGGCGGCCACCGAACGGCTCCTGCAGCAGGCGATCAGCACCGTGCAGTTGAGCGAGCCGGCCGGGGAGCTGTTCGCCGAGGAAGAGGCGGCCCCCCCGCTGCTACCGCCTACACCCGCTCCGACCCCCTAACCAACCCCCCGCCGCAAGTCGGAATCTCCCCGCCCGCGGCGGCCCTCTCATACAACAGGGGGATCGTTCGCCCCCTGCGGGATATTGTTTTCCGCTAAAATACTGACACTATGTTCTGCTAAAATACCGCCAGAACCGCCGCTACCCCCTCGCGGCGGCAAGGAGGGATAAAGGTTTCCTATGCCCCGGGATCCTTACGAAGTGCTCGGCGTCTCCCGCACGGCCACCCAGGAGGAAATCCAGAAAGCTTACCGCAAGCTTTCCAAAAAATACCACCCGGACCGCAATCCCGGCGACAAACAGGCGGAAAACGCCTACAAGGAGGTGCAGGAGGCTTACGAAATCCTCAGCGACCCGCAGAAACGGGCCGCCTACGACCGCTACGGCTTCGCCGGCCCGCCCCCCGGTGGCTTTCCTGGCGGTTTCGGCGGCGCCGAACAGGTCCACCTCGACCCCGAAATGGCCGAGGAGCTGTTCCGCCACTTCATGGGCGGCTTCGGCAGCCGCCGCAGTGGTTTTGGCGGCTTCCCCTTCGACAACCTCGAGGACCTCTTCGGTGCCGCCACGACCCGCGGCCGCCGCCCCTCCAGCCGCGTCCGCGCTACCCCCAGCGTCGAACCGGTCGAAAGCGAAATCCGCATCCCTTTTCTGACCGCCGCCAACGGCGGTACAGTCGCCATCCGCATCGGCGGCCGCGAAATCGAGGTCAAGGTGCCCCCCGGGATCGAGGAAGGCAAAAAGCTCCGCGTGCCCGCCGAAGCCACCGGCGGACCCGATGTGCTCCTCAAAGTCCACATCGAGCCGCACCCCTATTTCCGCCGCGAAGGTAACGACATCCTGCTGGACGTGCCGATCACCATCGCCGAGGCGGTGCTGGGCACCCGCGTCGAAGTGCCAACCATCCGCGGCGAACGCCTGGAGGTCAAAGTACCCCCGGGGACCTCCAGCGGCACGCGACTCCGCCTGCGGGGCAAAGGGATCGCCGGCGGCGACCAGTACCTGGTCTTCAAGATCGTCGTCCCGCCGGGAGAGGTGGACGCCAAAAGCCGCGAGCTGATCAGCGAGTTTGCCCAACGCAACCCGTATCAGCCGCGGGCGTATGTGCCCTGGGCCTGACGCGCGAACCCGGCCAGGAAAAACAGACCTGAGACCACTGGAGGAACGGACCTGAGACCACTGGAGGAACGGACCTGAGACCACTGGAGGAACGGACCTGAGACCACTGGAGGAGCCAGACGGGAAACGGACGGACTGCTGATGAATTTATCGGAGTTGGATTTGTCTGAGCCGGAGGCGTTTTGCCAGACGCATTGCCGGACGGACTGCCCGTGGATCCTTACGGACTGCCGGGCGTTTTGCGGGACGGATGGTCGATGAATCTTTCGCCGCGACGGTATACGTTCCCCGACGCCCTCCGCCTGAAGAAGCCGGCGGAGTTTGAGCGGTGCTTTGAGCGGCGGTGTTCGGCGGCGGACGGCTGGCTGGTCGTTTACGGCTGTCCCAATGGCCGGCCGCACCCGCGGCTGGGGGTGGCGGTGTCGCGGAAGGTGGGGCGGGCGGTGCGGCGGAACCGCTGGAAGCGGCTGCTGCGGGAAGCCTTCCGGCTGTCGCAGCACGAGCTGCCCGCGGGGATGGACTTGGTGGTCATCCCGCGGCCGCGGTATCCGCCGCCGGAGTTGGGGACGTTGCGGCGGTCGCTGCAGGGTCTGGCGTGGCAGTTGGCCCGGCGGCTGGGGGCGGTCCCCGCCGCGGGCGTGGCCCCGGAGGCACCGCCATGCTCGTCCTGATCCAGGCCGGACTACGACGGGTGGGGCGGGCCGTGCCGGTCGCCGCCGCCGCCGTCCTCATCGGCACTGTCCGGCTCTACCAGTGGCTGATCCGGCCCCTGCTGCCCCCCACCGCCTGCCGGTTCCAGCCGACCTGCAGCGAATACATGATCGCAGCGGTCCGGCTATACGGCCCGTGGCGGGGCGTGCTCAAGGGGCTACGGCGGTTGGCCCGCTGCCATCCCTGGGGCGGATGCGGCTATGATCCCCCCTAAGATCCTCCCTAATATGATCCTCCCTGCTGTGATCCTCCCCCAGGGGTACGGCCGTTTGCGGCACCGAACCGTATTTAACAGCCACCCTCGACGGGTTGTGATCCTCCCCCAGGGGTACGGCCGTTTGCGGCACGGGTTGGGGGGGGTTGGGGAGGCTGCTGGGGCTACGTGATCCTCCCCCAGGGGTACGGCCGTTTGCGGCACACTGGCCCGCCGGGACAACCCCCGGCCCTGCAACACGACGGACAGCGCAAGGAACCAACGGCCTTGCGACGGGACGGCCAGCGGCAAAAACGAGCGGCCCTGGCGGGGTCCGGGCAACAACGGGAGCAGCAGTGGTGGCCGAACCGATAGCTACGCCGCGGATGGATGCGGCCGCGTGTGCAGCGGCAGCCGAGCTGAGCCGTCGCGGCGTGCGGCCGCACCTGCGGGCCCCCGGCTACGACCTGGAACGCTTCCTCGGCTACGGCGCCTACGGCGAAGTCTGGACGGCCATCCACCGCAACAGCGGTCGCCGCGTGGCCATCAAGTTCTTTACCCGCCGCGGCGGCCTCGACTGGCACGCCCTGGCCCGCGAAGTGGACAAGCTCCGCCACCTGTTCACCGACCGCCACGTCGTCCAACTGTTCGAGGTCGGCTGGGACGCCGAGCCACCCTACTACGTCATGGAGTTCATGGAAAACGGCTCGCTGGAGGAGCGGTTGCGGCACGGACCGCTGCCGCTGGCCACGGCCATCGCGTATTTTCGGGAAATCGCCGTGGCCCTGCGGCATGCTCACGACCGCGGCATCCTCCACTGCGACCTGAAGCCGGCCAACATCCTGCTCGATAGCGAGCAGCGGCCGCGGCTGGCCGATTTCGGTCAGGCCCGCCTGCGGCAAGAAGCGGCCCCGGCCCTGGGCACGCTCTATTACATGGCCCCGGAGCAGGCCGACCTGGAGGCCGTGCCGGACGCCCGCTGGGACGTGTATGCCCTGGGAGCGGTGATGTATTGCATGCTGACCGGAGCGCCTCCCTACTACCGCGAGGAACCGCTGCCGGGGGGGAGCCTGGCCGAGCAGTTGGCGGCCTACCGGCGGCAGTTGCAGTCCGCCCCGCCGCCGCAGGCCCACCGCCGCATCCGCGGGGTGGACGCCGAGCTGGCCGCGATCATCGACCGCTGCCTGGCCCTCGACCCCTCCCGCCGCTTCGCCAACCCGCAGGAAGTCATCCAGGCCCTGGACGCCTGGCAGTTGCGGCAAGTGCGGCGACCCCTGCTGGTGCTGACGAGCCTGGCAATCGTTTTGCTGATGGCCGCATTGGGGAGTGTCGGGACGTACCTGTTCTGGACGACGGTGACCACCGCCGAGCAGGAAGTGGTGCGGCGGGCGCTGGAGGCCAACCAGTTTGCCGCCGCGGCCGAGGCCCGGCAGATGGCCCTGGAGATCGAGCACCGCTGGCGGATTTTGGAATTCGAGGCCGCCGACCCGCAGCTCCACCGCTGGCTGACCGACCCCGCCCTGCGGCACCTGCGGGACCAGGGGACCGCCAATCATCCGCTGTGGCGGATGGTGGACCGCTGGCTGGAGCAGCGGCGACGCAAATACAACGAAGACTTCCGCATCGGGGCCACCGCTTCGGTCTGGACGGTTCTGGATGCCGATGGCTACCTGTTGGGGGCCGGCCCCCGCACGGACTACCGCCTGCACTATTTCGGCTTCCGCGACTACTTCCACGGTCAGGGACGGGACTTCGCCGCGCGGCAGGGGCCGCCGCCCGCTATCGTCTGCAGGCCGCACCGGTCGATCGTCTACCGTCGCCGCACCAGCCGGACTTGGGCGGTCACGTTCAGCGTGCCGGTGTGGCCGTCGTCCGGCGAGCGGCCGTCTGCCGAGCTGCTGTCCGCCGCGGCGGGCGGGACCACCGTGGCTCTCCGTGCCGCCACGCTGCGGCCGATCGGCGTACTGACCATGTCGGTGGACTTGGGGGAAGAGGCGGCGGACGACTCCACGCGCTTTGCCGGCCTGATCGATCTGCGCCCGGACGAGAAAGAGGGCCGGCCGGGACTGATCCTTCGTCACCCGTACATGGCGGCGTTGCCGGCGGAGCTGCCGGACGAGCAATTGCCGCTGGTGTATGCCGCGGAGATCGCCACAGCCCTGGCCGATCCGGAGCGGACGCAGTGGGAGTCGGCTTCCTACGAAGACCCGGTGGTGCGGGCGGCGGTGGCCCTGCGGGCCAATGAGGCCAACGGGTCGGCTAGAGTTGCCCTGGCGGCAATCCGCGAGCCATTTGCCGGCGAGTGGCTGGTGTCTGTACAAAAAGTGATCATTGCGACCGAGAGCGACCGCCGGATCGACACGGGCTTTGCCGTGTTCGTGCAGTCGCGGCGGGAGGCGGTGCTGGAGCCGGTGCGGGCGCTGCAGTGGCGGCTCGGCAGCGGTGCGGCGGCGGGCGGGATCGTCGTGCTGGTCCTGCTGGCCGTGTGGATCGCGGGTCTGACGGCGATCTTGCAGGACACCCCGCGGTCGCGGGTGGGGCGGTGGCTGCGGCGGTGGGCCGGCCTGCCGACGACTTCCGAGACGGCGGCGATTTTGCGTCGCACGGCGACGACTGCTGGCCCAGTGGCGGCCAGCACGGTCAGTTGGCCCGCTCCCGCCGCGGCGGCGTCCGACCCCTCCCAAATGCGGTGAGCGGCCATGTTCGTACTGCGAGCTCAGGGTCCCCATCCGTCCGACCTGTGGCAGCAGCCGTTGCCGGACGGGGCCATGCTGCTATTAGGGCGGGCCTGCGCCGCCGGGGCGGTGCCGTGGGAGCCGTACCTGTCGCGGCGGCACGCCGAGGTGGTCCGTCGCGGCCGGGTGGTGAGCGTCCGCCGCCTGCCCGAGGCGACCAACCCGCTGTTCCACGGCGGCGTGGCGGCCGATGCGTTCGAGCTGGCCCTCGGCGACGGGTTTGTCATCGGCACGACCTTGTTTACCCTCGAGGAGGAACTGACGCCGCCGGACAGTGCGGCGGAGGCGTCGCCGCTGCACGCCCGCACCATTGCCTACGAAGAGCTGCAGCAGGTGGCGTTCGCCCCGCAACGGCTGGACGTGCTGCAACGCCTGCCGCAGGTGATCCGCGGCGCGGCCGACGAGCGGGAGCTGCTGGCGGGCCTGGCCGACCTGCTGCTGGCGGGGATCCAGCGGGCGGACGTAGCGGCGGTGGTCACGCCGCAGACGGTCCTGCACTGGGAACGCCGCCGCGGCGGGGGGGACTTCGTCCCTAGCCACCGCCTAGTCCATGAGGCGATCCGGGTGCAGAAGCAGACGGTGCTCCATGTCTGGGCGGCGGCCCCCGGCGAGGTCCGCTACTCACTATATGGCAACTTCGACTGGGCCTTTTGCACCCCCATCCGCAGCGAGACCTGCCCGGAGTGGGGTCTCTACTTGACCGGTCAATTTTTGGACACTCCGACCGCCCGGCACGGTCAGTGGGACAGCCTGGAGCTACGGGAGGACGTGAAGTTCACCGAGCTGGCCGCCGAAATCCTGGCGGCGTTGCGGCAGGTGCAGCAGTTGCGGGAGCGGCAGGGCCTGTTCCGCCGCTTTTTCTCGCCAGCGGTGCTGGAGCTGCTGGCCGGTCAGGACGCCGCCGCCGCACTGGCGCCGCAGGAGGCGGAGGTGACCGTGCTGTTTTGCGACCTGCGGGGTTTTTCCCGCAACGTCGAGACGGCGAACCACGCGCTGCTGGCCGCATTGCAGCGGGTCAGTGCGGCGTTGGGGCTGATGACTCAGGCGATTTTGCGGCACGGCGGGGTGATCGCCGACTTTTTGGGGGACGCGGCGTTGGGATTTTGGGGCTGGCCGGTGCCGCAGCCGCAGCGGATGGCGGATGCGGCCCGCGCGGCCCTAGACATCCAGAGCGAGTTTGCCGCCGCGGCCGCCGCGCCGGATCACCCCTTGCACGCCTTCCGGGTCGGCATCGGCATCGCCTCCGGGCGGGCCGTCGCCGGCGGCATCGGTACTGCCGAGCAGGTCAAGGTGACCGTCTTTGGGCCGGTCGTCAACCTCGCCTCCCGCCTGCAGGACATGACCAAACTGCTGCGGGCGCCGATATTGCTGGACGAGGCGACGGCCGCGGCCCTGCGGCAGTCTGCCGCCCAGGTAGCCCGCGTGCGGCGACTGGCCCGCGTCGTCCCCTTCGGCCTGAGCCAGCCGCTGACCGTCGCCGAGCTGCTCCCCCCCGCCGGACCGGCCTGCCCGCTCAGCGACGCCGACATCGCCACCTACGAACAGGCCCTCGACGCCTTCATTTCCGGCGACTGGGATGCCGCCTACCGCCTCCTCCACCGCGTCCCGCCGGAAGACCGCGGCAAAGACCTGCTGATGGAGATGATCCTGCGGCACGGCCGCCGCCCGCCCCCGGACTGGACCGGCGCCATCCCCCTACACAGCAAATCGTAATCCGAATGCGGGCAAAACGTCGCAATCAGGCCAAACAACCAGGCCAAAAAAACGCCGTGTGTATGCCAAAATGGCAGTCGTACCGATGCCAGAATGACAGGTAGCGGCTGCCAAAACAGCGGTTGCCGGGTCGATCGTCCGGCGGGTTGACCTGTCTCTGCTCTGCCTATGGCAGACGACTTAACCGGAGCCTTAGCCGAAGCGGCCGGAGATGTAGTCGGCGGTCTGCCGCTGTTGGGGATGCCGGAACAGCTCCGCCGTGGGGCCGCTTTCCACCAGCCGCCCTTCGTAGAAAAAGGCGGTATGGTCGGAGACACGGGCGGCCTGCTGCATGTTGTGCGTCACAATGACGATCGTATAGTCGCGTTTCAGTTGGAGGATCAGCTCCTCGATGGCCTGGGTGCTCTTCGGGTCCAGGGCGCTGCACGGCTCGTCCATGAGGAGGACTTCCGGCTGGGTGGCCAGGGCGCGGGCGATACACAGCCGCTGCTGCTGCCCGCCGGACAACTCCAGGGCCGAGTGGTGCAGGCGATCCTTGACTTCCGGCCACAGGGCGGCCTGTTTAAGACACCGCTCGACGATCGGGTCCAGCACGGCATGATTGCGGATCCCGGCCATCCGCAGGCCGAAGGCTACGTTGTCGTAGATCGACTTGGGGAAGGGGTTAGACTTTTGGAAGACCATGCCGACCCGCCGCCGCAGGCTGACGACGTCCACCTCGGGGGCGTAGATGTCCTGCCCATCGAGCAGGATGCGGCCTTCCAGCTGCGTCCCCTCGATCAGTTCGTTCATGCGGTTGAGCAGCCGCAAAAGAGTGCTCTTGCCGCAGCCGCTCGGGCCGATGAAGGCCGTGACCGACCGCGGCGGGATACTCAGGCTGACGTCGAACAGGGCCTGCTTGCTGCCGTACCAGAAGTTGACGTGCTCGATCCGCACCTTCTCGGCGATTCCGGCGGCCGGGGGGTGCGGCGTCGCCACCGATGCCAGCGTCTCCAGTATCGCCGGGGCCGTCACCATTATGCTCATGGGTTTTCACCCCTATCGCATCCTGTTCGGCGGGATCGCGATCCTCTGTTCCACAAGACCGCGATTTTCCGTAAGATCAACGTCGTCCGTAAGGTCGGCGTCGGCGGCCCGCCTGTCGGGGTATCCCCCCTCCCCCCTCGAGGTGGTCAAGGGGATTACCGTAGTTCAGGGTATTCGGTCACGGCGAAGTTCGGGTAAACGAATTGTGAAGAATTGATGTAGATTAATCCGGCGTTTCTTCATCAAATCTTCACAATTTGCCCACCGATTCTCCCCATCCGCTCCCTAGTTTGCCAGTGAGTTGAGCTGCCAGTGAGTTGAGCTGCCAGTGAGTTGATTCGCCGGTAATGAGTTGATTTGCTAGTGAGTTGGGCTGCCGGGCGGGCCGCAGTGGCAACGGAAGCGGTCGGCCTGGCCAAGAGCCGAGCCGGGAAAGGAGCAGGGCATGCGGCATCTGCTGCGGAAATGGGTATGGCTGGCGGGGCTCGCCGCGGTGGTCCTGTGCGGCGGATGTAGCCGCCCCCCGCGGATCACCGCCGGCGGGGCCACCTTCATCGACCCGATCATGCAACGCTGGGCGGCCGAATACCGCCGCAGCCACCGCACCGAAATCGATTACGTCGCCAAGGGTTCCGGTTACGGCATCACCAATGTCGTCGCCCGCAACGTGGCCTTCGGCTGTACCGATGCCCCGATGAACAAAAAAGAATTGGAAGATGCCCAACTCCAGCCCGGCGACATCCTGCATGTCCCGCTGACCCTCGGGGCCATCGCCGTGGTGTACCACCTGCCGGACATCGAGCGTCTAACCCTTTCGGGGGAGGTGCTCGCCGATATCTACCTGGGCCGCATCCGCCGCTGGAACGAGCCGCCGATCGCCGCCCTCAACCCGGACATCAGCTTGCCCGATTTGCCGATCGTGCCGGTGCGGCGGGCCGAATCGAGCGGCACCACCTACATCTTCACCGAGTATCTCAGCAAGCGGAGCACGGCCTTTGCTGAACAGGTCGGGGCCAGCAAAAGCCCGAAATGGGCGATCGCCATTTTGGGTAAGGAAGGGAACGCCGGGATCGCTGCCCACGTCAAGGAAGTGGCGGGGACGATCGGCTACGTCGAGCTGGAATATGCCCGCAAAAACGGGATCGCCGTAGCCCGGCTGGTCAATGCGGCCGGACGGGCGGTGACTCCGGAGACGGAAGCGGTTACCGCCGCGGCGGAAGCGGCCCTGGCCGCGCCGCAACGGTCCGAGCCGTATTCCCTTCACCCCCTGGCCTTCTCCGGTACCGACGCCCCCGGCGAACGCTCCTACCCAATCGTCGGGGTCAGCTACGCGATCCTGTACCGCCGCCAGCCGCGAGAAACCGGAGCGGAAATCCAACGCTTCCTCCGCTGGGTGCTGCAGGAGGGGCAAAGTTACGCCGCCGAGCTGGGCTATGCCCCGCTGCCGGCCTCGCTGGTCGAGCGGGGAACGGCCTTGCTCGATACCATAATCTTGGAGTAGCCTGAGTCGCCTGGGTACCGTGCCTATGACCGGGCGAGGAGCGGGCAACCGGAAGCGCGCCCCGGGAGCGGGCAGCCGGAACCCGGCACAGGCCGGCCGGTCCGCGACGGCGACGTGGACGTTTCGGTGTGCGGCCGCAACGGCGAGCCATCCGCGACGGTGAACCATTCGGGGATGACCCAGGAGCAAGCGGGGCCGCAACGGCCCAAGCGGGGATCGACGTGGGGGGATGCCCTCCTGTCCGGACTGTGTCAGGGGGGTGGCCTGTTTTTGCTGGCCTTGGCCGCGACGATGATAGCGGTGCTGGCCGTGCAGGCCTGGCCGGCCATAAGCCGGCTGGGGCAATGGCAAATCCTGACCAGCGTCAACTGGGACCCGGAGCGGGGCGTTTACGGCTCGCTGCTATTCGTTTACGGCACGGCGGCGACCTCTTTGATCGCCATGCTGGTGGCCGTGCCACTGGGGGTGGGCACGGCGGTGTACCTGTCGGAGATCGCCCGGCCGCGACACCGCCGCATCAGTGCGTTTTTCCTGGAGCTGCTGGCCGCCATCCCCAGCGTCGTGTTCGGCTTCTGGGCGGTGGAGTTCCTGGCCAAACGCCTGCTGGGGCCGACCTACGACCTATTCGGCTGGGAGCACCAGTCCGGCGAGGGGATAGTGGCCGCCGGGCTGGTCCTGGCGGTAATGATCCTGCCGTACCTGACGGCCTTGAGCTATGACGCCTGCCAGGGGGTGCCGCGGTCGCTGCGGGAGGGGGCCTTGGCCCTGGGGGCGACCCGCTGGCAGACGATTGGGCACGTGGTGCTGCCGCAGGCCCGGCCCGGGATCGTCGCCGCGGGAATCTTGGCCCTCGGACGGGCCGCTGGCGAGACCATGGCCGTGACGATGGTCATCGGCAATGCCCAATATTTCGACCTGTCGTTGACCGCCACCGGCGATTCGATCCCCAGCCTGATCGCCAAGCAGTTGCACGAGACGACGCCGGGCGAGCCGCGACGGGCCGTGCTGATGGCCTTAGGCCTGCTGTTGTTGGTCTTGGCGTTAGGGATGAACCTAGGGGGCCGCTGGCTGGTGCAACGGGCGTTGCGGCTCGGCACGGGCCGGGCCGGTCGCCTCCTGTTACCCCTTCCCGCCGGACCGCTGCCGACCAGTCCGTCCCTGCCGTCGTCGGTCCAGCTCGCCGGATCGCCCGTTCCGGCATCCTCGCCGGTCCCGGCGTCTCCTCCCGTCGGACCGCTGGCGGAATCCGCCCCAACGTCCCCGGCGATGCCGACCTCCCCGGCCGCTCCTGCCCCCTCACCGACGAGTGCGGCACCCGCGACCGCTCCACCGGCTCCCTCTCCCTCTGGGCCGGAGGCGACTGAAGTCGTTGCTGACCAAGGAGTTACAACAGGCCAACCTCAGGAAGTCGCCGCAGGGGGCCTAGGGGGCGCCAGTGCCGTGCGGGCCGCGCGTCGCCACGACCGCCTGATGACCGCCCTGCTCACCGCCTGCCAGTTCCTCACCGTTCTGCCGCTGTTTCTGATCCTGGGGTACATCACCTGGCAGGGGGCGCGGGAGGTGAGCTGGTCATTTTTTGTACACCTACCCGGGGATCGGCCGCCGGGACTGGCCCACGCCCTGGTCGGCAGTGCGATATTGGTTCTGCTGGCCGCGGCGGCGACGATCCCGCTGGGGCTGCTGATCGCCGTGTTTTTGAGCGAGTATCCGCGGCATCCGTTGGCCGGGCCGGTGCGGCATGTGTCGGAGCTGCTCGCCGCGGTGCCGTCGATCCTGATCGGGGTGTTCGGCTACGCCCTGCTGGTGACGCCGATCTGGGGGCCGCGGCCGCTGGGGTATTCGGCCTGGGCGGGGGCGTTCGCCCTGGGGGTGATGATGCTGCCGGTGGTGGTGCGTGCGGCGGAAGAGGCGTTGCGGACGGTGCCGTCCAGCCTGCGGGAAGCGGCCCTGGCCCTGGGAGCCAGTCGCTGGCAGACAATCCTGCACGTGCTGATCCCGGCGGCCTGGCCGGCCATCCTCACCGGGATCCTTTTGGCCGCCGGACGGATCGCCGGCGAGACCGCCCCACTGATCCTGACGGCCCGCGGCTCGCAGTTTTTCCCCCGCTCGCTGGCCGACCCTACGCCGTCGCTGCCATTTTATGTGTACGACTTCGCCCAAAAGCCGGACGAGGCCCTCAAGCGACTGGCTTGGGCGGGGGCATTTGTGCTCATGATCATCGTTTTACTGATCAATGTCTCCAGCCGGCTGCTGAGCCGCTCCCGTCACGGCCGCGGTGGAGTCTGAGGGCCGTCTGAGAGCCGCCGGGACCGGCGCGATCCAGATCGATCTTCGGGGTTGAACGCCTATCGCCGTGGCGGGGTCTGAGGGCCGCCGGGACCGGCCAGGACTTGTTCCCGCACGGCCGCCCCATAGGTCCGCTGCAAGTTCTCCAAGGTAAAGGTGGCGGCGGTCGGGCCGCTGGCCAGCACACGGACGTTCAGCAGCGTGACCCAGTCGAAATATTGGGTGACGGTGGCCAGGTCATGGTGAACGATCAGCAGGGTGCGGCCGCGGCGGCGTAAGTCCCGGAGGATGTCGATGATCGCCGCTTCGGTCACGGCGTCCACCCCCTGGAACGGTTCGTCCAGCAGGTAGATCGGGGCGTCCTGCACCAGGGCGCGGGCCAAAAAGACCCGCTGCTGCTGCCCGCCGGACAGTTGGCTGATCTGGCGGCGAGCATATGCGGCCATCCCGACGCGGGCCAGGGCGTCGGCGGCGGCCTGCCGCTCGGCCCGTCCCGGACGCCGTAGCCACCCCAGCCGGCCGTAACTGCCCATCAGCACCACGTCCAACGCCGTGGTCGGGAAGTCCCAATCGACACTGCTGCGTTGCGGCACATAGGCAATCGTCTGCCGCCGCGGCGTGTAGCGTTCCCCCAGGACCTGCACCTCGCCGCTGACGGTCGGGATCAGGCCGAGGATAGCCTTGAGCAGGGTCGTTTTGCCGGCACCGTTGGGTCCGACCACCGCGGCCAGCACCCCCTGCGGGATGGTCAGGTCAATGTCCCACAGGGCGGGCCGCTCGCCGTACTGCACGGTCAGGTCATGGATGGCGATCGCCGGCACCGGCGGGGCGGCACCGGAAGCGAGGGGCGCAGCGGCGGCGGGAGCGACCGGGGCCGGGGCCGTCGCCGGGGCGACCGGATTGGCCGCCGGCGGGAGCGGTGCCGCATCTTCTCCGCGACGTTCGCGAAAAATCGCATCCCCTGACATACGAACTCTGCCGCCGTGCCAGCCTGGGGCTATACCTAAGGCCGCAACGCTTCGACAATCACCCGAATCACCTCGCGACGCGGCTTAGACCATGAATATGGGTCTAAGGCCGCAACGCTTCGACGATCACCCGGACATTGTGGCGAACCATGCCGACATAAGTACCGGCAGGGGAGTCGGGCGGCCCCAGGGCGTCAGAATATAGGGCCTCCTCGCCGCCGATCAGCCGCACCGGCGGCCCCCCCTTGCGGCGGACATCCTCCAGCACCGCCGCCAGACCCTCCGAGGGGACGGACGTCTCGGTGAACACGGCGGGAATCTGCCGCCGCACGATCAGCTCGGCTAGCCGGTCCCGCTGCCGCGTGCCCAGCTCGCTCGCTGTGCTCACCCCCTGTAGCCCGACTACCTCAAAACCGTATGCCCGTCCGAAGTAGCGGAAGGCGTCGTGGGCGGTGATCAGCACGCGGCGACCGGGCGGGACCTGTTGCAGCTCCTGCCGGATGGCCGCGTCCAGCTCGTCCAGTTGCCGGCGGTAGGTTTCGGCCCGCTGCCGGTAGTCGGCGGCGCCGTCGGGGTCGGCCTGGGCCAACGCTTCGGCCACCGCCGGGGCGGTCGCCGCCCACAGCCGCACGTCGAACCAGATGTGCGGGTCGTAGACCGTGCCGTCCTCCTCCGCCGGCAGCAACTGTTGCGGCGGCACCGCCTCGGCCAGGGCCACCACCCGCTGCCGGCTGCGGGCCAACAGATCCGCCATCTTCCCTTCCAGGTGCAAGCCGTTGGTGAAAATGATATCCGCCGCCTGAAGCTGTCGGAGGTCGGCAATCCCGGCGATGTAGCGGTGCGGGTCCACCCCCGGCCCCATCAGGGTCTGCACGTCGACCCGCTCGCCCCCCACCTGCCGTACCATGTCGGCGACGATGGTCGTCGTGCAGACAGCCCGGACGCGTCCCGCCGCCGGCCCCGCCGGGCCGCCGCTCTCGGGCGAGCCGACCGGCTGGCACCCCCCCGCCGCCAAGCTTAAGCCCATCAGCAGCAAGGGGATAGCAATAACGCGGCCTCGACCGCCGGCCGCACCGCCACGACCTGCCCGACCCGTCGCCATGCCGGGCACCACCGCCGCCGCACGGCCTGGCCCCGCCTGACCGGCCGCCGCAACGACCCCATCCGTACGGCCGGCATCCCCCCTACCAGTGACCATACCAGTGGCTATACTGCCTGCACCACTTTGGGGGTCACCCATGGTTTTGACCCGACAAACCGTCGTTACTAGTCGCATCTAAATCCTGGATTCATCTTAACCGCTTCTTCAAGATTGACCAGTGCAAAATCGGGCCTGCCGCCGCGGCGGGAATGCCCCGCCTGGCCCGGAGCCATACAACAGCCCTGCATGCGGGCCATACAACAGCATAATAGCCCTGCAGGCAGCAGCAGGAGGACACGCTTACCGTCATGACAACCCCATCGGCACGCCCGGCGACGACAGCAACCCCACCGGCAACAGCAACCCCACCGGCAACAGTAGCCCCACCGGCGACGATGGCCTCGGCTACGGCCGCGACGCCCGCCACGCCGCAACGGCTCAACGTCCTGGTGGTCGGCAAAGGGGGGCGGGAGCACGCTCTGGTGTGGAAGCTGCGGGAGTCGCCGCGGCTGGGGCGGCTCTTGTGCGTGCCCGGCAACGCCGGTACGGCGGCGGAAGGAGCGGTCAACGTCCCCCTGCCGATGGACGACGCCGACCGCCTGGTCCGCCTCTGCCGCAAGGAGCAGATCGACCTGGTGGTCGTCGGGCCGGAGGAGCCGCTGGCTCGCGGCCTGGCCGATGCCTTGCGGCAGCAGGGGATCCGCGTATTCGGACCATCGCAGAAGGCCGCCCAGATCGAGGCCAGCAAGGTCTTTGCCAAGGAACTGATGCGGCACGCCTACGTCCCGACGGCCGAATTCCAGGTGTTTGACCACCCGGAACCGGCCCGGGCCTATATCGAGACGCGGGACTATCCGGTGGTGGTCAAGGCGGACGGCCTGGCGGCGGGCAAGGGGGTGATCGTCTGCCGCACCGCTGCCGAAGCCCTGCGGGCGGTCCGCCGGATCATGACCGAGGAGGAGTTCGGGCGGGAGGCGGGCCGCCGCATCGTCGTCGAAAAACGCCTGGAGGGGGAAGAAGTGTCGGTCCTGGCGATCGTCAGCGGCCAGACCTTGCTGATCCTCCCCCCTTGCCAGGACCACAAACCGGTCGGGGACGGCGACACGGGCCCCAACACCGGCGGCATGGGGGCCTACTGCCCCGCCCCGCAGGTCACCCCTGAGCTGCTCCGCACCATCGAAAAGGACATCTTCGTGCCGACCGTCCACGCCCTGCGGCGGTCCGGCGCCCCCTTCCAAGGGGTCCTCTACGCCGGACTGATGCTCACCCGCCAGGGACCCTACGTGCTGGAATTCAACTGCCGCTTCGGCGACCCGGAAACCCAGCCGCTACTGCGGCGGCTCCGCTGCGACCTGCTGGAGCTGCTCCTGGCCGCCGCCGAGGGCCGCCTGGCCGAGTGGGACCAGCCGCTGGAATGGGATCCCCGCCCGGCGGTGTGTGTCGTCCTCTGCTCGGCCGGTTACCCCGGCAAATACGAGACCGGCAAGGTGATCAGCGGCATCGAGGAGGCGGAACAGGTTCCCGAGGTGAAGGTCTTCCACGCGGGGACGCGGCGGGACGAGCGGGGCCGGCTGGTCACCGACGGGGGACGCGTGCTGGCGGTGACCGCCCTGGGGAACGATTTTGCCGCCGCCCGCGAGCGGGTCTACGCCGCCATCGAACGCATCCACTTCAGCGGTATGCACTTCCGGCGGGACATCGGCCTCAAGGCCCTGCGGGCCCTGCAAGCCCAGCAGACCCTGCCGGGGCCGGCGACACACCCGGCGAACGCCGCCCCGACCGCGGCTGCTGCATCGCCGACCGCAGCGGTTGCGTCCCCGACCGCGACGGCTTCCCCGCTTCCCACTGACCCAGCCAACGCCGCAAAAGACCAACCAGCGTCTCCTGCTCCGGAAGACTGAGCGGCGGCAGGGATTGGCGGGCCTCGGCGAAGCGGGCCGCCGTGGCCGCGTCGATCAGCTCCCGGCCGCGCGGCGTCAGCTCGATGACCACCTTGCGTCGGTCGTCCGGGGCAGGCCGCCGCACAACCAGACCCGCCGCCGCCAAACGGTCCAGCCGGGCGGTCATCCCCCCGCTGGAGAGCATCACGCTGCGCATCAGTTCGGTCGGCGTCAGGCCGCCAGACGGGCCATGCCGCCGCAACGTCGCTAGGATGTCGAACTGCCCCAGGGTCAGACCATAGGGGGCCAACGCCGCCTCCACGCTCTGCTGCAGCCGCTGCGCCAGCACGATGACCCGCCCGACCAGGTGCAGCGGACTAGGGTCAAGGTCCGGGCGGACCCGTTCCCACGCCGCGATCAGTTCGTCCACCACGTCGTGCTCCACGGCCGGCTCCATCTTCGCTTCCATGTTTGATAGTTAATGGAATCAATTACTTGACGTCAAGAATCTTGACTATGAAGGAATTGATCCTTACAAGAACGTCTGTGGCGACCCGAGCGGTAGCTGGCGACCCGAGCGGTAGCTGGCGACCCGAGCGGTAGCTGGCGACCGGACGCAACGGTTCCGTACCACCAGGGTCAACTAACCCCCGGCCTCGCGGAGAGTAGCCATGAAAGAGATCCGGATCGGCGACACGGTGGAAATCGCTATCGAGCGGAGCGACTATCCCCCGCAACGGGTGCGGGAGATCCTCGGCAACGAGACAGTGGCGGTCATCGGTTACGGCGTACAGGGCCGCGGCCAGTCCCTCAACATGCGCGACAACGGCGTGCGAGTGATCATCGGCCAGCGCAAAGGCACCGCCACGTACGACAAGTGCCTAGAGGACGGCTGGAAGCCCAGCGAGACGCTTTTTGAGCCGGAGGAGGCCGCCGCCCGCGGCACGATCGTCCAGTACCTGCTCTCCGACGCCGGCCAGAAGGAGATGTGGCCCAAGATCCGCCCGCATCTGACCGCCGGCAAGGCCTTGTATTTCTCGCACGGTTTTGCGATTGTCTTCCGCGACCAGACCGGCGTGGTGCCCCCGCCGGACATCGACGTCATCATGGTCGCCCCGAAGGGCTCCGGCACGACCGTGCGGCGGCACTTCGTCGAGGGTCGCGGCATCAACAGCTCGTTTGCTATCTACCAGGACGCCACCGGCCGCGCCCGCGACCGCTGCCTGACCCTCGGCATCGCCATCGGCTCCGGTTACCTGTTTGAGACCACCTTCGAGAAAGAGGTTTTCTCCGACCTGACCGGCGAGCGCGGCGTGCTGATGGGGGCCATCTACGGCCTGTGGCTGGCCCAGTACGAAGTCCTCCGCGAGCACGGCCACTCCCCCAGCGAAGCCTTCAACGAGACCGTCGAGGAGGCCACCCAAAGCCTCTATCCCCTCATCGGTGAGCGCGGCATGGACTGGATGTACGCCAACTGTTCGACCACCGCCCAGCGGGGAGCACTAGACTGGTTCCGCATCTTCCGCGACGTCACCAAACCGGTCTTTGAACGTCTCTATCAAGCGGTCGCTTCGGGTGCTGAGGCCAAACGGGTGCTGGAAGCCAATAGCCGCCCGGACTACCGGCAGCAGTTGGAAAAGGAGCTGAAGGAGATCGCCGACAGCGAGATGTGGCAGGCCGGAGCGCAGGTGCGGGCCTTACGCCCGGAGCGGCAGCCGCCGGCCCAAAGCTGACTGCTATCACCCTCTCCCCTACAAGGGATCGGACTGCCGCGAGCACAACTTGTTGGCTCAAAGCAGCTTACGGCTAACCTGCCGTCGGCACTGATCCCACGTCGGCCAAGACCACTTACGCCTAACTCATTGATATAACGGGACTTACAGATTTTGCCGCTCGCCCGGGGGCTGCCAGCGGCCGGGCCGGCCAAGACTGCTTATGCTTAACGCGTTGGCACGATTGGACTTACAGATCGTTTGCAGCTAGGGATCTCATATAGGGATCCCATTCCCGTATCAGTGCCCATCTCAGCCGGGCTGGACCCAGAGTCGGTTCGCTCTGGCAGTCTCGCCCCTCTGGCGGCCTCAGCCGCTCCCTTCCCAAACCAGGATTTCCCCCTTGCCCGGCACAGCGGCGTCCCCCAGCCAGCGGCGGTAAAACCCGTCGCGCGGACCGTGCGGCAAGCTAACTCCCCAACTGTGCAGGTAGCGGGCATAAAGGGCCAAAAAGGTGGGGCGGTAGACGCAGCAAGGGGCAAAGGTCGGGAGCAGTTGCAATGGCTGCAGGCTGATGATGGTGCCCCGCTCCATCCAGGCGCCGGTGCGCAGCTCGGCCCCGCCGAGCAGCAGGAGGGTGCCGCCTTTCATTTGCAGTCCGGCAAAATCGCGGACCGGGCCACGGACGACGATGGTGCCGCGCCGCATCCGCATGCCGATTTCGATGCCGGCGGCGCCATCGACGAGGATCAGGCCGCCGCTCATACCGCTGCTGCTGCCGCGGTAGGCGGCGCCGAGCTGGCCGCCGGCGTCCCCGTGGATGTGGATAGTTCCGCCGCGCATCTCCGCCCCGGTCCAGTCCCCGGCCCGGCCAAACACCTCGATCCGGCCGCCGCTCATGTACGCCCCCAGGTGCATCCCCGCCGGACCGTAGACGCGGACCTGGCCGCGGCTCATCTCCCGCCCGATCCATTTGACCTTGCTCAGGTCGCCGTGCAGCTCGATCGATACGCCGCCGTCCTCGCCGGGGGAGGGATCGGGCGCTTCCTCGACAAAGAAAAACTCGTCGAGGCGGCACTGCCGCTTGCCGTGGTAGACCGGCAGGGCGGCGATCTCCGCCACGGACAACCCACTGAAGCGGTCCGGGCAGATCACCTCCGCTTCCAGGGGAACAGTTGGTGGCTGTTTCAGTCGCAGGATCAGCATGCTAGCAGGATTGATATTCCGAGAACCACTCGCCTGCAGGACCGATTGCAAAACCGCTTGCAAAACCACTCGGTTGCGGCGGGAAGCATCGCACCTACGCCGCAGCTACGGCTGGGCCGGCGGGACGATCTCCAGGTGCGGCAGCCGTTCCGCCTCCACCGGGTAATTCTCGAATGAAATCGTGTAATATTGTTGGAACAATGGTCGTAGGTAGTCGGCGATGGCCGGATCGAACGTGGGCTGCACGGCGTACTGTCTGCCATCCGGGCTGGCCCGCAGCTCGCCGTCGTCGACGACGACCACGCCGCTTTTGAGCACATAGCGGGGGTGGGCGAACATGCGGGCGATGTCGTCGCCGCGATTGTAGATGACGATGTCGGCGTCGGCCCCCACACCCAAATGCCCCTTGCGGGCCAGGCCGAGCATGCGGGCCGGGCCGGCCGAGGTGATAATCGCGATCTCCCGCAACGAGTATTCGCGAGTCAGCTCGGGCAAGACGATCCGACTGCGGGCTTTTTCCGGCAGACGCTGCCATTGCTCCTTGCGGAAGGCCGCGCTCATCAGCAAATGGATGATTTCGGGGTAGCGCCAGAAAGCGGCGCCGTTGGGGTGGTCGGTGGTCAGGGCGATCCGCCAGGGATCGTCGATCAGCAAGAGCAATTCCAGGCCGACGGCCCACTGCACGGCGTTGGGGATGCTCTTTTCCTTATAGGTATAGGGGACGACGCCGCAGCCGGTTTCGTTTTCGACGTCGAGGTTGCCCCATTTGCGGCCGGTCAGTTGGTAGAGCAGGTGCTGCCAGGGTCCGTCGGCGGTGACGGTGACGGTGGTGCCGAACAGCACCGCGCCGGCGTCGGCGGTGAGGTGGGGATGGGCGTTGAAGTATTCGGCGATTGGGGCGGCGGCGGAACGCATGCTGAACCAGTCCTCGCCGCCGTAGGCGTGGTATTGCAGGTGGGCCAGGTGGGCGCGGCGTCCTTCGAGGATCTTCATCGTCTCCAGGGTGGTCTGGACGTTGCCCGGTGCGCCTAAGTTGTTGCAGTGCAAGTGGATCGGATGCGGCAGGCGGAGCTGGTCGCAGATCGTGGCCAACGCGGCGATGACCCGGGCCGGCGTCACCTGCCGGTAGCCCGGCACCGGCTCGTACAGCCCCTTGCAGTCCTTGCCCCATTTCCAGCCGGCCACGCCGCCGGGGTTAACCGCCTTGACCCCGTAGGCCTTGGCGGCGGCGATGTACCAAGCCACCACCTCGCGGGCCCGCTCCTGCTCGCCGCTTTCCAGCAGATCCAGCAGGATTTCGTTGTTGGCCATCAGCACGCAGCAGGTCTTGTCGAGAATGGGGGTGTCGGCCAGCTCCTCGTGGGTGTGGCGGGCGGATAGCACGGGCACGGCGGCCTCGTTGGCGGTGGTCCAGCCCATGCCGGCGTAAACGTAACCGGTGGCAAACGTGGTCGGGGTGGTGCCGGCCAGGCCGGCGCGGCGGTGGGCCGTGCGGTAGATCGGCACGGCCTGGCGGTGCTGCTCCGGGATCATGCCGCGGGCGAAGTTCAGGGCCGCGCCGCCGATGTGGGTGTGGACGTCTACCCCGCCGGGAAAGACGATGCAGCCGCGGGCGTCCAGTTGCGGGGCGTCCGCCGGCAACTCCGCCACGATCCGCCCGTCGCCGATGCAGATGTCGCGGACTGCGCCGTCCACGCCGTTGGCCGGATCGTACACCGTGCCGCCGACGATCCGCAGCATCTGGGAGTAACGTGGCGGTTGCGAAGCGGGCGTCGTCATGGGGATTGAAACCTGGAGGGCATCAGTGGTGTCACGGTTGCTGACCGGTCGGTCATATGTCGTTTTTCGTCTCGCGGATGCGACAGCGGCATGGCTTTTACTGTCCGTCGCAGCGGAGCCAAGGGCTGATCCGGCCGTGGCGGTCGATGGTAGCGGCCCAGGCGGGCGCAGCGGGGTCGGCGGCCACGGTCAGACCCTCTTCGCGGCGGGCCGGATGCAGCTCCCACGTCCAGCCGCCGGCCTGACGTCGCCGCAGCAGCACCCAGCGGGCCTCCTCCGGCGGCAGCAGCACGACGACCTCCTGTGGCTTTCCGCTTGCCGGGCGGCGCTCCAGCCGCGGCGGTCGCGGCGGCGGACCCGACGCACTCCAGGATATCTCCGGCACCAGCGCCGGCGCGGCATAGACCTTCTGCAACTGCTCGGCCAGGCCGTCCGGGTTGTCCCGCAACGCCCGGATGCTGAAATGGATCGCCCCGCTGACGCCGGCTTGTCGCCGCGTCAGCCGGACCTGCTCGGCGATCTCCCGGGCGGGCCAGCCCCCCTTGGCCCCGACCCGGCTGGTGTACAGCCCCGGCCACAGATGGCGGCGGCGGACGTTCTCCCCTGCCCACCACGCCAGCAGCTTCGGAAAACTCTGCCGCGGCGAGTCGATCGCCCAATACAACTGCGGCGCCATATAGTCGCACCACCCCTCGTTCAGCCACAACTTCGGGTCGGCGTACAGCTCGGCAAACTGGTCCAGGCCGGCAATCCCCTCCGGATGGCCCGGCCGCCAGATCCCGAACGGGCTGATCCCCACCTTCACCCACGGCTTGACCACCTTGACCGCGGCGTACAGCTCCCGCACGAACCGGTTGACCGCCGCCCGCCGCCAGTCGTCGCGGCCCAGACTCCCCCCTTGCCGCCGATACTGCTCCCAGGTGTCCTCGTCGGGGAAGGGAATGATCCGGCCAGCGGCGTCTCGCTCCTTGTACGGATAAAAGTAGTCGTCGATGTGCACCCCATCGATGTCGTAACGCCGCACTACGTCCACAATCACCGCCAGGGTATGGGCCGACACGTCGGGGTGCGTCGGGTTGAGCCAGTGGTGTTTGCCGTAGGGTTTGGCCAGGTCGGGCCGGCGGCGGATCAGATGTTCCGGCGGGGCCGCCGACCGCGCCGACGGATGCCACGCCCGATACGGGTTGAACCAGGCGTGCAGCTCCAGGCCGCGGGCGTGGGCCTCCTGCACGGCAAAGGCCAGCGGGTCGTAGCCGGGGTCCCGCCCGAGCTGGCCGGTCAGAAACTCGCTCCACGGCTCGAGTTGCGACGCGTACAGGGCGTCCGCCATCGGTCGCACCTGGAAGATCACGGCGTTGAACCGCAACTCGGCGGCCCGGTCCAGCAACGCCCGCAGCTCCTCCTGCTGCTGGCGGGCGGGGATGCCGGGCCGGCTTGGCCAATCGATGTTGGCGACCGTGGCAATCCACACGCCGCGGAACTCGCGAGGCGGTGGGGGCGGGGCCGCATCCGGTCCATCGGCAGTGGCTGCGCCGCCGCAGACGACAACGCCACAAGTCATTGCCATCCAAAATATTACAGCCAAAGCGGCACTGGCCGGACCGCGTCGCAACCCCCTCCGGCCGGCCGGACGATTCCCGCCGCACCGGCCCGTCCCCCGACCGTTTTCTCCATTGCGTCTCATGGCGACATCTTAGCGGCCGGGGAACGGTTTGTCGAAGCCCTGGCCGGCCCGACGGGAACGCACCGACAGGCGAGGGAATCATCACAATAGCGATGATAATAGGGATCAATCACTGGTTCGCGTTGCCGGAGGGGGATGAAATACTACAATATCGATGAACAATGGGATAATTCCGTCGGGGGGACGGCCTGGTCCGGCGGCCCGACCCGTTTGGACGAACCGAAGATGTTGAAAGATTTGGACTTAGGAGCAAAATCGGCCGCGGAGCCGCAACCGGCAACCCCCGAAGAGATCGCCGCGGCCTGCCGGCAGCTCGACTTCGAGTCGCCGCAGGAGATCCTGCGTTGGGCCGTCCGCCGCTTCTACCCGCGGCTGCTGATGGCCACCGCCTTTGGCGCCGAAGGCTGCTGCATCATCCACATGCTGGCGGAAATCGAGCCGCGGGTCACTTTCCTGAACCTGGAGACGGGCTACCAGTTCCCCGAAACGTTGCAGTTGCGGGAGCGGATCCGCGAGCGGTACGGCATCACGGTGGAATTTGTGTATCCGGAGCAGACGGTCGCCGAATATGAAGCCGAGCACGGCGGGCCGCTGTACGCCATCCGCCCAGATCAGTGCTGCTACGACCGCAAGATCCGCCCGCTGCGGCAGGCCTTGGCCCGCTACGCCCCGCTGGCCTGGATCAGTGCCATCCGCAAAGACCAGACCGAAGAACGGAGCAAGGCCGCCGTGGTGCAGTGGGACGCCAAATTCGGCCTGGTCAAGATCAACCCGCTATTGCACTGGACCCGCAAGGACGTCTGGCGGTTCATCCTGCAACACGATGTGCCGTACAACCCCTTGCACGATCAGGGCTATCCGAGTATTGGCTGCTGGCCGTGCACCCGTCCGGTGCAGCCCGGCGAAGAGGAGCGGGCGGGCCGCTGGGCCGGCAAGGTGAAAAAGGAATGCGGCCTGCACGTCATCGAGCACAATGACGGCAGCGGCATCTGATGTTTTCCCGAGACATTGGCTGCCGGGGCAGCCGCATCGGGCCGGCCAACGGCCCCGGCGGGGGCCAAAACGCCCCGCCGGCCTCCCCACCGGAGGACAGGTTCGCACACATGTTGGATCGTTCCCATGCTCTCCGCCAAAGCTGAATATGCCTGTGTGGCGATGATGGAGCTGGCCGCCCGCTACGGCAGCGGCCGGCCCACCCGCGTCAACGAAATCGCCGAACGCCACGGGATTTCGGATCGCTTCCTGGTCCAGATCCTGCTGGCCCTCAAACACGCCGGCTTCGTCGAAAGCACCCGCGGCGCTTCCGGCGGCTACCAGCTCTGCCGGCCCCCCGAATCCATCACCCTCTACGACATCCTCCGCGTCACCGATCCCCCCGCCGCCGACGCCGAGGACACCCGCATCCTCCATAGCCCCTATTTCCCCCAGCTCCAACAGGTCTGGTCCAAAATCCGCGAAGCCCAAGACCAGGTCCTCAAACAGACCACCCTGGCCGAACTGCTGGCCCGCAGCGAGGGGCTGCAGTATGTCATCTGACGGCCGTTCGAACCTGGACCCGACGGAGTTCTGACAGCCACCCGAACCACAGCCGGTGGTCGGACAAAAACGATAAATGATTGTCTGATAAGGAGTTACAAAAGGAGTGTCAGGAGGAGCCATGACGCAGTTGCTGCCGCCGCACGGCGGCTTGACCGAGCCAGTCCACCGCACGGTGGCCATGCTCGACCCCCTCTCAACCCACGAGATCGTCGTTTCGGACGCCGACCTGTCCACCCTCTACCGCATCGCCGACGGCGCCCTCTCGCCGCTGACCGGACCGATGCGGCGGGAAGAATACGACCGCGTCCTGGACGAATCCGTCATCGTCCGCAACGGCAAACGCTACGCCTGGACCATCCCCTTGGCCTTCCCCGTCGAGGAACGGCTCGCCCGACACCTGAGTATCGGCAGCAAGCACCCGCTGGTCAACGAGCGGGGCGAGACGGTCGGTGTCATCGAGGTCCAGGACGTCTATCCGTGGGACAAAAAGAAGTACAACGCCTGCGTCTACGGCACGCCGCGGGAAGACCATCCCGGCGCCCGCATCGCCAACAATGACCCGCGGACCTGGCTAGTCGGCGGCGAAATCTGGGCCTTGCCACAACCCAAACACCCCGAATACGGCGACCTGATCCTCACGCCACGCGAAACCCGCGCCCTGTTCCAGCAAAAAAAATGGGAGCGGATCGTTGCCTTTCAGACCCGCAACGCCCTGCACCGCGCCCATGAGTACGCCCTGGTGGTCGGCCTGGAACGGCTGACGCGGGCCGGATACTTCGCCGGCGCCGTGCTCAACCCCCTGGTCGGCGAAACCAAAAGTGACGACGTGGACGCCGTTACCCGCATCCGCACCTACCGTGCCCTGATCGACAACCGCGCCTTGGGCCGCGGCGACATCGACGAGGAACTCTGGCGGAGCCTCGGCCGCGACTTCTACGACCACATCCTGCTGATCGCCCTGGACATCAAGATGTTCTACGCCGGACCCAAAGAGGCGGTCATGCACGCCATCTACCGCCAAAATTACGGCTTCACCGACATCATCATCGGCCGCAAGCACGCCGACGCCCCCTACGACGACAAGACCGACATCTGGGACCCCCTGGCGGCGCAGCGGATCTTCGACGAGCTGCCCGGCGAGCTGCTCATCCGGCCTGTCAAGATCGGCTTTGCCGCCTACTACCGGGAACTAGGCCGCGTCGCCCTGGTCGAAGACTACGCCGACCGCGGCTGGCAGCCGGTCAACATCAGCGGCACCGCCCTGCGGGAGATGCTCCGCCGCGGCGAACTGCCCGACCCGGCGATCATGCGCCCGGAAGTGGCCCGCGTCCTCATCGAACGCTACGCCCGCTAGCCGCGGCCTCCTCAACGCTTGCCGCAGCCATAATTCCTGCCGCAGCGGAATGGCATTCCTGCCCCGGCAACAATCAACAACGGCTGATTAATTCCTGCCGCAGCGGAATGGCATTCCTGCCCCGGCAACAATCAACAACGGCTGATTTTTGCGAATTTTTCGCCAATTACCCCTTGCGTCGCTCGAAGCGGCGTCATTATAATCACGATCAACCCATCCGGCGGCGGCCCCCGGCGGGCCGGACACGACCGCCGCCGGAGCCGTCTGGACTCGCACAATCTAACAGTCCAACGTGCTAACGTGCTTCTGATGGCCATGAGGCGATGGCTCCCGGTTGAAGCGCTCTGCGCTGCGGCTGTCCTGCTCGGCGGCATCGTCAACGGCCCGCCCCTCGCCGCACAGATCCAGTGGGACATCCGCTACACCGACCCGGACGGTTTTGGCTTTTTCGACCCCAACTTGGGCCAACACCGCCGCGACTCGGTCACCGCCGCCACCAGCTACCTCAACACCGTTCTGGACGGCCGCGGCACCGTCCGGATCAAACTCGGGACCGACACGTCTAACTCCGCCCTGGCTTACTTCGGTCCGGATCAACTGGCGATCACCGACCGCGGCAGCTTCCAAAACGGCGGCATCTACCAGGCCGCACGAACCAACACCCGGCCATTTGACGGACCCAACGAGGTGGATGGCAGCGGCGCGTTCAACTTCAGCTACCCGTGGAACTACGTGAACCAGCCCCCCAGCTCCAATGGCTACGACATGGTGACCGTGGCCATCCACGAAATCCTCCACGGCGCCGGCTTTTTGAGCTTGACCGATGCCCAGGGCCGCGGCCTGGCCAACCGCACCCCGCCGACGCCGGATGCCTACGCCGGATACGACCGCTTCCTCCATCGCGGCAACGGCAGCAACGCCACGCCACTGTTCAACACCAACATCAATGACCCCAACTACGGGGCGTTCGTCGGCAACCCGAACGTGTTCACCGCCGGCAACGATCCCATCAACGGCCTGTTCTTTATCGGCCCGTATAGCCGCGAGGTGTACGGCGGGGCCGTCCCCCTGTATGCCCCCAATCCCTACAAGGACGGCTCCAGCGTCAGCCACGTCAACGACACCCAGGCGATCATGTACTGGTCGGTCGGCCAAAATACCGTCAAGCGGCCCCGGGCCTATGAAATCGCCATGCTGCTGGACATCGGCTGGAACGTCTACGACTGGAACAACACGACCGGCAACTGGCTGGACGGCGCCCGCGGCGACAACCTGGACGTGACCCAGTCCCGCTGGCGGAGCAGCTCGGGGATTATCTACATGAACAACATTACGTACAATATGTACGGAAGACCGCAGGCGGCCCCGGTGTTGCCCCCTTACGCCCAGGTCACTTCCAACATCGTCTTGAACTTCGGCGGCAGCGGCAGCACCGGCTATACGGCGACCAACGACATCGGCACCGTCCGCCTGGCCCGCCTGAATCTCACCAGCACGGCGACGGCCACCTCGACCATCGCCGGCGGTACCTTTCTGTTCGGCGTCAACAGCGACGGCACCCCTAGCGTTCTGGCCCCGAAGATCGTCCAGAGTGGCAGCGGCTCCTTCCACATCAGCAGCGACATCGTCATCACCAACACCGCTGGCAGCGGCGGCTGGAGCGGCCTGACCGTCGAAGGAGCTGCTAGCGGCCGGGTCACCCTCAGCGGCGCCGTCAGCGGCAGCGGTGGCCTGACCCTGGCCGGCAGCTTCGTCCTGGAGCTGGCCGGCACCGCCGCCAATACCTTCTCCGGCACGACCACCGTCACCAGCGGCACGTTGCTGCTCAACAAGTCCCCCGCCGTCAACGCCCTGGGCGGCAGCCTGACCGTCCGCGGCGGAAGCGTCGTGCTGGGGGCCGACCACCAGTTGCCGCAAACCGGCACCGTCCGCCTGGAAGGGGGCACCTTCCGCACCGGCGAAGGGACCGGATATACCGACGTGGTCGGGGCCTTGCAACTGGCCGCCGCCTCCACCATCGCCCTAGGTAGCGGCCCTCACGAGCTGACCTTCAGCGGCATCAGCGGCACGCCGCAAGGGACGCTGACCATCATCGGCTGGAGTGGCTCGCCGTACAGCAGCGGCACCGCCGGCCGCATCCTGTTTGCCAACCTGGGGGACAACCCCAACGGGCAATACAGCAGCTTTCTGGCGAACGTGCGGTTTGCCGGCCTGCCGGGAGAAGGTTTTTTCCTGGCTACCAGTGTGGCGGGAGTTTACGAGCTGGTGCCCACGCCGGAGCCGGCGTATGTCCTGCTGGCCGCTGCCGCAGTCCTGCTGGCCGGCGGGATGTTCGGTCGCCGCACCGCCACATCCGATCGCGACCGGGACCGACCCCTCGCCGCGTGACCCCTTCCGCCGGCAAATCCTTCTGCCCCCTCCTCCCGCCGTACAGATACACAGATATGCAGATTCTAATTGCAGATCGTAGGGAGATTGGTTAAACTATCTCCCAGACCGTTCTGCCAACAGTGTCGCACCATTTGGCCCAGCAGTGCCATTTGGTGCAAACGGAAACCTGCCGTCCTTCGTCTTATCAGGTAGGTAGTGGCGACTGGTCAAACGGGAAGTGGTGGCGACTGAGTCCAGGAGCATTTTCCCCCGAGAGGCAGGTCCATGTCGATAGCGATCCAGTGTCCGGGCTGCAAGAAGGGATTCGACGTGCCGGAGGAGTTGGTCGGGCGGCGGATCCGCTGCACGGCATGCCGCACGGAAATCGAAGTGCGGGCGAGCAGTAATGGAGCGGGCAGCAATGGGGCGGGTAACAATGGAGCGGGCGGCCCCGCCAAGGGGAACACGACCGCAACAGCCGCCGCGGCCGCCAAACCCAAACCCCCTGCCAAGCCCATCCGGTGGGACGACGAAGAAGACGAGGACCGTCCGGTCCGCAAAAAGTCGAAGAAAGGATCGTCGGACTCATCGGGTCTGATCGTCGCGGGTGCGGTGGGGGGCGGCGTGCTCCTGATCGCCTTGATCGTCGGAGCCGTCTTCCTCCTCGGCGGCGACAGCAAAAGCGGCAGTACGAACACTGCCAGCAACACCACGCCGACAAGCAGCCCACCGCCCACCGGCAACACCGGCGACACGCCCGGTGCTCCGAGCGGCCCGGGTGCCGGCACGAGCACGCCGCCCGGCATCGGCGGTCCTCCCGGCGGCTTCCCCAAAGGTCCGGGCGGCGGTTACCCCGGCTCCGGCGGCTTCGGTGGCCCGCCGGGCGGTCCCCCTCAGGGTCCCGGCGCCGGTGCTAGTGTTCCGCCCGGCATCGGCGGTCCTCCCGGCGGCTTCCCCAAAGGTCCGGGTGCCGGCATCGGCACTCCCCCCGGCATCGGTAGCCCACCGGGCGGTGCCCCCGGCAGCGGCGACATGCCCTACCCGCCCGGCGGTTTCCCCGGCGGCAACCCGGACGATGGGGCCGGTGCGATCGTCGATCCGCCCGGCGGCGCCCCGAACATCCCGCCGGGCGGTATCCCGGGTGCTCCGCCCGGAAGTATCATCTTACCGCCCCAACCAGGGGGTAATCCCCCCGGCCCGCCCGTCGGCGGCGGTGGCGGCATCAGCTTCCCCGGCATCGGCAATACTGGGCCGGGTCTGCCGGGCGGGTTTTTCGGCGACGGCAAAAAGAAAGCCAAAATCGAATCGTTCTTCGGCGCGGCGTTTGACTCCAAAAACAACCAACTGATCGTGTTCAGCCCCCGTCCGGAGCGGGGACGGGTCTACGGCACGCTCACCCTCTACGCCGCCGATAACACCTTCGCCCCGCACAAACGCCTCAAAACCCAATATTTGGCGACCCGGGCGATTGTCGATCCCCAGGGGGAACGCCTCTACACCGCTACGGCCCGCCTAGATAATTCCACGGCCAGCCATCAACTGGCCCAGCAGATGCTGGACCACGCCGCGGCGGCGGGGGATATCGCCGTGTACGACCTCAAGACCCTGCGCACCGGGACCGTCGAGGACGGCACTGAAGTCAAACCCGCCGCTACCGTGCCCCTTTACCTCCCCAACCGCCTCATCCGCGGCCTGGTCCTGTCCCCCGACGGCAAGCACCTTTATGTGCTGGGCACGTTAACCGTCAGCGGGCGGCCCACCAAATCGACCATCCAGGTGATCAACACCGAGACCATGAAACCAGAGCGGACCAAGGACCTGCCAGAACCGGCGGGGGAACTGGTCGCCGCAGCGGACGGCAAGCATCTGATCGTGCTGGAGCTGGCCGGCGGCGGCCGCAGCGGTGCGGTCCGCCTGCTGGACGCCACCACCCTCAACAGCGTCCGCTCCTATCCAGTGCAGGGGATCCCGCTGGATGTGACCTCGACTCCCGACGGCCTGATCGCGGTGACGGTGGTACAACCGCCGCAACAAGGGGCGCCCGGCGGCGGCCCGCCACGCGGACCCCTTCCTCCGAACCGGCCCGGCGTGGGCGGCGGTGCCGGCTTCGGTGGCGGCGGCATCGGTCCCGGTCTGCCCCCCACACCCCCGACTGGCCCCGGCGTGGGCGGCGGTGCCGGCTTCGGTGGCGGCGGCATTGGCCCCGGTCTGCCCCCCACACCCCCGGCCGGTGGTGGCCTCATCGGACCGGGCGGCCCCGGCGACAACTACGGCGGCACCACCACCTATGCCCCTGCCTTCAACGCCAAAATCTTGCTGATCTCCGACAAGGGCATCGAGGAGTTGCGGCTCCTCGCCGCCCGAGCCGCTACCAGCGGCTATCTCAAGTTCTCGCCGGACGGCAAGACCCTCTACGTCAGCTCCTATCGCGACGTCGGCTTCGAGGTTTACGAGCTTGACGCCGGCGAGGCGAAGCTCAAGTACGGCCTGCGCAGCGCCGGCGGGGAGAAAATCGGCGGCCACTTCCTGCTCAGCCCGGACGGCAAATACATCGCCTTCCACAACGGCGTGGTGCTCGATGCCGATGACCTCGGCGCCCCTGCGGCCAGCGGCGGTCTGCCCGGCGGTCCGGCTCCGGGGGGCGGCTTCCCGGGACTCCCCTTCCCCGGTGCCGGCGGTGGAGCCAACGTCCCGCCTAACCCGGCTCCGGGGCGTGGCTTCCCGGGACTCCCCTTCCCCGGCGTGGGGGGTGGGGGTCAGGCCCCCGGCAATAGCGGCGTGGTCCCGCCCGGGCTGGGCGGCAGTCCCGTACCTCCCGGCGGACCGGCCCCGGCCCCTGGGCCCGGCGTGATCCCTGGCGTACCCCCGGGCATCGGCCCCGCACCCGGCGGCGGCGCGGCCCCTGGCCCCGGCGTGATCCCTGGCGTGCCTCCGGGGGTTGGCCCAGGTGCTACCCCGGGGGTGCCGCCCGGCGTCGGAGGCGGCGCACCGCCCAGCCCGCCCCCCATACCGCCGGCACCCCCTCCTGGTGCTAACCGCTAGGCGTCAGGTTTTCACGGAGAATGCGGCACGGGCAAGCCCCGACCACACTTATCTTTCAGACTTGCCCGGCGGCTCCTCCCGGAACCGATAGCCCACGCCGCGGACCGTCTCGATCAGGTCAGGGCTGCCGCCAGCCTCGGCCAGTTTCCGCCGCAATGTCTTGATGTGCACGTCGATGGTGCGTTCGAGCACGATCGAGCCGGCGCCGATCGCGGCGTCCATCAACTGATGGCGGTTGAAGGCCCGCCCGGGCTGTCGCAAGAGCGTTTCCAACAGGCGGAACTCGGTCGGCGTCAGCTCCAGGGGCTTGCCATGCAGGGTAACACGGTGCCGCAGGCGATCGATTTTCAGGCCGAGGTGCTCGATGACCTCGCCGGCCTCGGTCTGGCCGGCCATCCGCCGCAACAGGGCTTTGACTTTCGCCAGCAACACCTTGTTGCTAAAGGGTTTAGCGACGTAATCATCGGCTCCGAGCGAATAGCCGACCACCTGGTCGGTCTCTTCCGTCTTGGCGGTGATCATGATGATAGGGATGTCACGGGTGCGATCGCCGGCCCGTAGCTCGCGGCAGACCTCCAGCCCGTCCATGCCCGGCAGCATCAGGTCGAGCAGGACAATGTCCGGCAGCAGCGTCTGGGCCTTGCGCAGTCCTTCCTGCCCGTCGTGGGCGACGTGCGTTTCGTACCCCTCGCGGTTAAAATACCAGGCCAAAGACTGGGTCAGGCCGCGCTCGTCTTCGATGATCAGGATGCGGGGCTGAGGCATCGGCAGCTCCGGAGCCGTCTGGCTCGCCACTTCACCCACAGTATTATTAGACCGGCTTGCGAACGTAGGAGGAGAGGGAGGCGGTCCCATGGCGGTCCTCTCAGGTGACAGAGGGAAGGATTGCCATCGTAACTTGTTGTAACGCTTGAAGATAAAGAATGTGTAAAGATTCGATGAAGCTCGGCGGCGCCCACCGCTCCGGCGCGAATGGTCAGCCGGGGAGTTGCCGAGGCTATCCGCCGGTCCGGTCGGCCGTTGCCGCACCATTGGGGGACGCCGCCAAAGATGGATCATTTTTTGCCGTTCGACTGACAAATATGTGTTATGCTCTATCTTAAGGGTCAGGTCTGAGTCCTGAAAATCGAACGAGGAGGAAACAAGATGCTCGCCCAACGGATCGGAATACTGTGCGTGGTATGCCTGGCCATTTTGGGGACCATTCTGGGGATCGATGCGGCTCTTCCAGAGAAACGATTCCAGGAAGGATCTGTGTCGGAGGAGACTATCGACAGCATAACACGGTTCAGTCTGGAATTCTGGAGAGGGTTGGAGCAAGAGCGTAAGGAGCCGAACCTTTTTTGCTCCGGTCTGTCGGCGTACATCGTCCTAGGGATGCTGCTCAACGGTGCCCACGGAGATACGTACGCGGAACTGGCCCGGGCAATGAATTGCGAGGGCAAGCCCCTGGAGGAATTCAATGCCGTCGCGGCCAACCTGATGCCGCTTCTGCAACGGCGGGATCCGGAATTGCTCATCACGACTGCTAACGCCCTGTGGGTCGATCGGCACGTCTGGGTGGACAAGGCCTATGTCCGGCGGCTACGTTCTTCCTTCCAAGCCGAGACCGCACGATTGGACTTCGATGATCCGCATCGGGCCGCTGATACGATCAACTCCTGGATCTCCAAGAAAACCCGAGGTTTTTTGCAGAATGTGCTGCACCCGAATCATCTTGTTTCCAACAACCCGGACGACTGGACGGCAATGGTCCTGACCAACGTACTCTACTTCAAAGGCAAATGGAAAACACAATTCCAACCTTCTGATACACGAGAGCTTCCATTCTATGATGATGCGGATCATGAGATCAAGAGAGTACCCATGATGAAGTTATATAGCAAGGTGTTCCCTTATTTAGAAACTCCGACATTCCAGGCCGTGGTGCTACCATATATCAGGGAGGATATCGGGTTTTACCTATTTGTGCCGCGAAAAGGTCAGACACTCGATGCCCTCATCCAGGAAGTGACTGTGGACAACTGGAAGGCGTGGATGCAGTCGTTCCGCGGAATAGAGCTAGAGAGTGTGGGGCTTCCCCGGTTCGAGTTGAAGCCGATGACATACGACCTGAAGACTGTCTTAGAGGGGATGGGTGTAAGGCAGGTGTTCGATCGCGAGGCGGCAAACTTCAAGGGCACTTTCACATTGCCTGGATATGGAGAAGATATGTATGTAAGACATTTCATGCAGCAGTCCAAAGTCAAAGTCGATGAGGAGGGTACGGAAGCCGCCGTAGTGACAGCGGTCGTTGGTTTTATATCAGTATCTATGAATATCATAATCAGGCCCAAGGTCATTGCCGATCGGCCGTTTTTGTTCGCGTTGGTGCATCGGCCAACCGGTCTGCCGCTGTTCATCGGTACGGTGCGGGAGCCGCAACACTAATCGCAAGTTATTGACAATAAACGACTTCCGCACAGAGCCGCCTTTCATGCATGACATGACAAGCATGACATAACAAGCGGCCTGCCGTTGTTCATTCGGCACTGTGTGCAATCCCGGACATTGTGTCGCAAGTATCGCTCGTTAAACAACTTGTGAACGATCCAGTCGTTCCCGCCCGGCGAATCCATGCGGCGTACCTTCCCCATCCCGGCGGCCAGGCCTCCGGGCAACGACCCGACTCGCTGGCAACCCCCATCCCGGCCTCTTACCCCTTGCCGGCAGGGCGATGCCGTATAGACTGATAGTTCCCTGATAGCTGATCGTCCCGTAACGGCGTCGGGCGGTGCGCGGGGCCGCAGTTGACCGTATCCAGACCGCCCGCCGCACCACGCCGCTGACGGCTACGGCAAGGAGAGGCTCATGGCCAAACAGTGCGTCTTCACCGGCCGCAAGGCCGTTTACGGCAACCGCAAGACCTATCGCGGCAAGGCCAAATATTTGGGCGGCGTCGGCAAGAAGATCACCGGCATTGCCCGCCGCAAGTTCCGGCCCAACCTGCAAAAGGTCCGCTGCGTCATCAACGGCCAGGTCAAGCGGGTGTGGGTATCGGCGGCGGCCATCCGCAGCGGACTGGTCGTCAAGCCGCCTAAGGTCAAGCCGTTCGAGAAGATTGTGGTGTAAGTTGTTTACGGACAACGAGTTGGGACAATCCACCCTGCGGGCAACCCGACGACTCCCATGTCCCTGAGCCTGGATGAGGTACGCAAGGTGGCCCGGCTGGCCCGCCTGGAGCTGACCGACGCCGAGCTGGCGGTGATGCAGTCGCAACTGTCCGCGATTTTGGACTACGTGGCCCAGTTGCAGCAGTTGGACACCAGCGGCGTGGACGAGTTGGCCCACCCCCTGCCGGTGACCAACGTGTTCCGGACGGACGTGGTGCAGCCGTCGCTGCCGGTGAACGAGGCCCTGGCCAATGCCCCGCGGCGGCTGGGGGACTACTTCGCCGTGCCGGCGGTCTTCGGCGGCGAGGAGGAGCCGGTCAGCCACTGACGCATCTCTCCCCCGGCCGCAGCGGCCCGGCCCCAGCTAGCCCCGGCCAGCCCCGGCGAAGCAACCGCCCCCCGCACCGCCGCACCCCGTTGCACCGCCACGCCCCACCCGGTGATGAGGTGACCATGGACCTGACCGAGCGCACGGCGACCGAGCTGCTGCAACTGCAACAGGCCGGGCAGGCGACGGCCCGCGACATCGCCGAAGCCTTCCTGCAGGCAGCCCAAAGCCGCGAGCCGCAGCTTCGCTCCTTTCTGCTGCTGGATGCGGAGGACGTCCGCCGTCAGGCCGCGGCGATCGACGCCAAACGCGGCCGCCAGCCCTTGGGGCCGCTGGCCGGCATCCCCGTGGCGGTCAAGGACGTCATCTGCACCCGCGGCGTGCGTACTACCTGTGCCAGCCGCATTTTAAACAACTTCGTCCCGCCCTACGACGCCCACGTCATCGAACGGCTCCGCGCCGCCGACGCCGTCCTGTTCGGCAAGACCAACATGGACGAGTTCGCCATGGGCTCGTCCACCGAGAACAGCGCCTACCAGCAGACCCGCAATCCGTGGGACCCGGAGCGCATCCCCGGCGGCTCATCCGGCGGCAGTGCCGCAGCCGTCGCCGCCCGGCAGACCCCCTTGGCCTTGGGCACCGATACCGGCGGCTCCATCCGCCAGCCCGCCGCCCTGTGCGGCATCGTCGGCCTGAAGCCCACCTACGGCCGCGTCAGCCGCTACGGCCTGATCGCCTACGCCAGCTCTCTCGACCAAATCGGCCCGTTCGCCCGTACCGTGGCCGACTGCGCCTTGCTGCTGCAGGCCATCGCCGGACACGATCCCCGCGATAGCACCAGCGTCGATCAGCCGGTTCCGGACTACCTGGCCCGCCTCGACGAGCCGGTCCAACCACTGCGGATCGGCGTGCCCAAGGAATTTTTCGGCGCCGGCTTAGACCCGGAGGTCGCCGCTGCCGTGCAGCAGGCTCTGCGGGAATACGAACGTTGCGGCGCCCGGCTCGTGGAGGTGTCCCTGCCGCATAGCCCCTATGCCTTGGCCGCCTATTACATCGTCGCCCCCGCCGAAGCCTCCAGCAACCTCGCCCGCTACGACGGCATGCACTACGGGCACCGCACCTCCCGCAAGGCCGACCTGGTAGGCACCTATGCCTTCTCCCGCGGCGAAGGGTTTGGGGCCGAAGTCAAACGCCGTATCATGATCGGCACCTATGTCCTGAGCAGCGGCTACCACGAGGCCTACTACCGCAAGGCCCTCAAGGTCCGCCGCCTGATCAAAAATGACTTTGACGAGGCCTTTCGCGTCTGCGACGTCATCGCTGGACCGACCAGCCCGACCGTCGCCTTCCGCGTCGGGGAAAAAACCGCCGACCCTTTAGCAATGTATCTGTCCGACGTGTACACCGTCTCGGCCAATCTCGCCGGCCTGCCGGGGATCAGCATCCCCTGCGGGTTCAACTCCCAAGGTCTACCGATCGGCCTGCAACTGTTAGGCCCGCCGTTTGCCGAGGAGCTGCTGCTGCGGGCGGCCCGGATGTACGAAGCCGTCGCCGAGTGGCACCGCCGCCGCCCCGCGATGTGCGGCTGAACTGGGCGGCGGAACGATCCGGCGGCGGAAGCTGGACGCGTGGGCCGCGCACCTCGCAAGTGACGCGTGAGCCATCCAAAGCGGTCTGGGACTCATGCGGGCGACCAGCTCCCTCCGGCCGACGGCCGTCCATTCCCCGCTTTCGCCAGGGTCTGTCCACGTCAACGTCCGGCGGCGGACGGTACTTCCGGCGCGACGTCGCGGCTGGCATTGCCCGCCGTACCGGCCTCGTCGGCCCTCTCGGTCGTGCTGGCTGGGCCAGCGTGGCCTGCCGCTAGATCCGCTGGATCATCCGGCGTGTCGCCGCAAACCGGGGAAACTTGGGCGGCGCCCGACGCCGCGCCGGTTTGGGTCTGCCGGATCAGGGTGCGCCATTCTTCGGCTTCGGCCTCCAGCTCGGCGATCTCTTCCTGCAGCTCCTCGATCCGCTGCTGGATGCGGGCCAGGCGTTTTTCCGGCGTCTGGCCCAGGAGGCGACCGACCCCTTCGATCAGCAGCAGGGCGTGGAAGGCCTTGGTGGCCAGCCCCCGCAGGCGGTAAAGCTGCTTCATCCGGGCGATCTGTTCGGGGCTGAGGGCCCGTCCCAAGCGGACCAGGCGGGCCAGCGGCGCCGCATCCACCCATTTGGTCAGCAAAAACTCCAACATCGGCAGAATGACAATCGCGGCGTCGAGCCAGCGGTCCTTGGCGAACACCAACGGCCGCGGATGGGCCGACGCCTTGAGGATGAACTCCGTCGCAAAGGCGATCCAGATCACCGCAACCCCGATGTCCAAGGCCAGGGCCAGTGCGGCGTTCTCCTTGACTTGCTCGGCCTGGAGATACTCGACCAACAGCACCGGCAGGATCAGGAAGGCGAACAGGACCATCGGCACGGCAAAAGCTCGCTCCAGCCGCTTGAACAGGTTTCGTCCCGGCGGCGACCACCCGATGCGGGGCACCCACATCTGGCAGAAGCGGGGATCGATCCAGCCCATCCGCAAGGGGGGAACGAGCAGAATCAGCAGGGTCTGCAGCAGGACCGGGCGGAGCGGGCAGCGGCGGTCGCGTTGCCACAGACCCCAGAGGACCTCGGCGGCGAAAATCGGCCACAGGCCTGCCAGGCAGCCGTAGATCAAGTGCAGCTCAATATCGGCGACCGTAGGGGTAGTGGCGCGGTGAACCAATCCGGCGACGACCAGCAGGTAGGCAAAAGCCAGGGCGAACATGACGGCGGCGCGGGCCGTGTCGGCCGGCCGCGGCGTCGCCGTCGGCAGTTCCGGCACGGCGTCCGGAGCGCCTGTCGGTTCCGGAACGATTGCGGCTGCCGCTTGCATACACACACTCCGTGGCGGCTGCTTCGCATCGGGCGTCAGGGCCGTTCGCCGTGGCGGGGCAACAGGTCGCCCGCACCGGCATCCAGCAGCATGGCGGCCAACTCGGTTCCGACCAGCCGGGGCTTGGCCGCCGGTCCTTCGTGAGTGGCGACGATCCGCCGCTGCCCGTCCGGCGACAGCACCGTCCCGCGGAGGATGAGCGTCCCTTCCCGCAGGCGGCTGGTCACGCCGATCGGCACCAGGCAGCCGCCCCCCAGCGCGGCGAGCATCGCCCGCTCGGCCTGCACGCACGCCCAGCTCGCCGGATCGTTCAGGGCCGACGCCAGCGACCGCGTCGCGGCGTCCTCGGCCCGGCACTCCACGGCGATCGCCCCCTGGCCCACCGCACCGAGCATCCACCGCGGGTCGAGCACCTCGGCGATCCGCTCGGCTCGCCCGAGCCGGACCAGCCCCGCTTCGGCCAGGACGATCGCGTCGTATTGCCCCTCGTCGAGCTTGCGCAGGCGGGTATCGACGTTGCCCCGCAGCTCGAGCACCTGCAGGTCCGGGCGGCAGTTGAGGAGTTGGGCTCGCCGCCGCAGCGAGCTGGTGCCGACGACGGCCCCTGGCGGCAAATCGTCGAAGCGGCGATAGCGGTTGGAGACGAACGCATCGCCGCTCGGACCGCGGGGGGGCACCGCGACCAGCTCGATCCCCGGCACCGGCTGGGTCGGCAGGTCCTTGAGACTGTGCACGGCGATGTCGACTTGGCCGTCCAGCAGGGCTTGCTGGATCGCCTTGGTGAACACGCCGAAGCCGCCCAGGGCGGACAGGGCCGAAGCCTGGTCGCGGTCGCCGTGCGTCTCGATGGTGACGATTTCCACCGTCCGCGGGGCCGCCAGCGGCTGCAGTTGTGCGGCGACGTAGCGGGCCTGCCACAACGCCAGCGGGCTGCCCCGCGTCCCCAACCGCACGGCGTTCATCCCCGCGGCGCCCCCCGCTGCGATAGCCACTGCTGCAAACGCTGCAGGCACTCGTCCAGGCTATGCCGGCCTTGCTGCAGACGCTGCTGCTCCGCCGCATCCCGCTCGGCGGCCTCCAACGCCCGCCACACCGGCCGCTGCCGCTCGGGATCGTCCGCATACCGCGGAAACAGATGCCAGTGCAGGTGCGGCACCTGGTTGCCCAACAGCTCGTAGTTCAGCTTCAATGGCCGGAAGCACGCCTCGATCGCTTCCGCCAGCCAGGCCATCTCTTCCAAAAACGGCAGGCGTTCCGGCCCGAGTTGGCTCAACTCCGTGGCATGGCGGCGGCTGACCAACAGGCAATAGCCGCTGTAATACTGCCACGGCCCCAGCACGGCGATGCTGTGCGGAAAATTCCAGACGACGCGGCCGCTCCAGTGCTGCTGCGTCGCGGCCACGGCCTGGCACAACGGGCAGTCGTGTGGCATCCGCAGTCCATCCCTCAGACCAGATACGGGGGGCTACGGGGAAATACAGGGGGCGTCCGGTAGTGCGGGAGGCCGGTTTCAGAAGTCGCCCCCGCCAAAATCGCCCCCGCCAAAATCGCCCCCGCCAAAATCGCCCCCGCCAAAATCGCCGCCGGCCCCGCCGTCATCGAAGCTGCCGCCGGCCCCGGTGTCGCCGCTGAAATCGCCGGCCCCGGCGGCGTCCGTCCCGCCGCCGAGATCGCTGCCGTAGGAATCACTCCCCCAGGCGGTGCTGCCGCCAAAGAGGCTGTTGTACAACCACATGCCGGCCATGGTCCCGAACAGACCCCCCAGCAACGAGGAGAAAAAGCCGCCGCCACCCGCCCCGGCGGGAGCCGCCGCCGCCCCGCTGATGGCCCGCACGATCCCGATGATCAACCAAATTCCTAACAGAACCATCAATCCGAGGCAGATCCAGCCGGCGATCCCCGAGCCGCCAGCGACCTCATCGTGCCGCACCGGTTGCGGTGCAGAGGATTGTACCCGTTGCGGCGGCGTCGTGTCCTTCAACGTCGTTGCGATGTACTGCACCGCCTCCAGCAACGCCTGGTCGCGCAGCTCCAACTGCTCCGCCAGTGGCCGCTCCTTGGCCTCGCGGAAGCCTCGCAGCAACGTGTCGGCCAGCTTCTGCTCCTTGGGATTGTCAAATCCCCGCTGGCGGGTCGGCCGGTCGGCGATCACCTGCACGTAGCCGGGACTGCGGCAAATCAGCACATAGATGCCCCGCGACTTGTCGGCGGTAGCCAGGTCGCGGGCCCATTTGAGGAAAAACTCCCGCCGGCCCCGCTCGTCCGACGGAACGCTGAGACCTTCGGGCACCTTGGCGTACAGGTCGAAGGTCACCTGCAGGCCGCCAGGAAAGACGGTGGCGGCGAACGCCTGCTTGGCTTTTTCGATCCCGGCGTCGGTGAACAACTTAGCTTGATCGTTGCCATAAACGTGCATGATCCCGGGCATGCCGGGGGCATCGGCGGCGGCGGCCAGCCATCCGCCGCCGCACACCGCCGCGACCGTCACCAAGCAGCGGGTCAACAACTGTCGCATCATAATTGTGTCTCCTGCACCGGTAAGCGTACGGACGTCTCGCGCATCGGCCTCCATCAGGTTAATCGGCCTCCACCAGGTAATTCGCAATCGTGCATTGTTCATTTTACGGCGGCGCGAATCGACAGGGGCAAAAACGCCCCCGCCTGTACAACTTTTGTACACCTGATGACCTCCGCTTTTCATAACACCTGATGGTCTCGGCGGCGGCGGACCGCCGATCCTGTTCTATGCTTGCCGCAGAGTTCTCGGCTTGCCCCGAAAGGCGACCCCGACAGGGGCCTTGCCTACGCAAGGTGTTACCAAATAAGGACTTCCGCACGTAACGGCCATGCGCTTCCTGATTGCTCCCGAATTTTACGACGCTCTGCAGCAACTGACCGACGCCCCGGCGGACTGTTACGTCCGTCCCGGCGAATACCTGCATCACATGTATATTGAGGGAGTCAAGTACGTGGTGGCCCCGGCGGTGGCCGAATGCCTGCAGCAGGCCGAGGCCCGGCAGGACCGCGAGGCGATCGCCCATTTGCGGCTGCACTGGCAGCAGTATCTGGCATTGCGTCAGGAAGTGGAGCAGATGGGGGCGTTGTCGCCGGATGTGACCCTGCTGGGGGACCCCCCGCCGACCGACGAGGAGGCCGTAACGCCGCCCGGACACGTCTTCGTACCGCCATCGCCGAAACGGTGGGAAGACCTGGGGCTGGAGCTGCCGTTTCTATATGATCTGATCCTGCGAACGCTGTTTGCCCGCGGCCAGTTGATGGCCGGCGAACTGGCCCGTAGCTTGGCCGTCCCTTTCATCGCCCTCAACCCGCTGCTATTAGGGATGCGCAAGCAGGGGCTGATCGACATCGTCGCCCAGCATGGCGACGCCGGCGACGCCGGTTTCATCTACGCCCTCAAACCCCCCAAGGGGACCGAAGCCCTCGAAGCGGCCATGGAAAAGACCACTTACGTCGGCCCCGCTCCCGTGCCCTATGCCGACTACGTCGAAGCCGTCCTGGCCCAGAGCATCCGCCGCCTCACCGTCACCCGCCGCAGCATCCACCGGGCCTTTGACGACCTGGTCCTGTCCGAAGACCTCCTCAACCAGATCGGCCCGGCCATCAACTCCGGCCAGTCCATCTTCTTCTTCGGCTACCCCGGCAACGGCAAATCCAGCATCGCCGAGCGGATCACCCGCCTGATGCACGATGCGATCTTCGTGCCGCATGCGGTGGAGGTCAACGGCCAGATCATCAAGGTCTTCGACCCGATCTTGCACACCCCGATGACGGCTGCCTCGCCCGAGCAGGAAGAAAGCGACGGCGAGCCGCTGCTGCCCGCCGCTGGAATCGATCCCCGCTACGTCCGCATCCGCCGCCCCACCATCATCGTCGGCGGCGAACTGACCCTCGAAATGCTCGACCTCAAATACAATCCCCCGACCAAAACCTACGAAGCCCCGCTGCAGATGAAAGCCAACGGCGGCGTCTTCATGATCGACGACTTCGGACGCCAACAGGTCCGGGCCATGGACCTGCTCAACCGCTGGATCATCCCTCTGGAAAAACGCTACGACTACCTGACCACCAGCAGCGGCAACAAGATCGAAATCCCCTTCGACCAGCTCCTGATCTTCAGCACCAACCTGGATCCGCAACAACTGGCCGACGAGGCCTTCCTCCGCCGCATCAAGTTCAAAATCGAAGTCCGCAACCCCGATGAGGCCCAGTACCGCCAGGTCTGGCAGTTGGTCTGCCACAGCCGCCACATCCCCTACGACGACGCGGCCATCGACTACCTGATCGACAAGTGGTACCGCCCCTACCAGCGGCCCTTCCGGATGTGCCAGCCCCGCGACCTGCTCGAACAGATGGTCGCGATCGCCAAATACAACATGGAGCGGGTCGCCCTCTGTCCGGACCTGATCGATGCGGCCTGCGCCACGTATTTTGTCACCTCGCCGAAAAAGGACTACGGGGCGCAGGTGCGGCTATAGGTAGCCCCCGGCGGCCGGTCTTTGTCCTCGCCGCCGCATCTCCCGGCCTTTCGTTGTGGCCAGGTCTCCGCCCCGCATTTTTCCGGCGGCGTGCCCACCGATACAATAACCATTGTGCGACGGACTCTTCCCACCATCCGTCTGGAAGACGCTCTCAAGGACGAGGCGCGGCGGCTCGGCTTTGCCCTGGCCGGCATCGCCGCGGCCGTCGAGGCGGATACGTTCGCCTTCTACCAGCACTGGCTGGCCCAGGGGTATGCGGGGGAGATGCGTTATCTGCACGCCCGGGCCGAGGCGCGGCGGCATCCGCGGTCGATCCTGGCCGGCGTGCGGTCGGTGCTCATGCTGGGGCTGGAGTATGGCCCGCGGCCGCTGCGGCGATCCTCCCCGCCCCTTACCGCCGGCCCCTTCCCCGCCCGCGTGGCCCGTTATGCCGCCGGACCCGATTACCACCCCCTGATCTGGGACAAGCTCAACCGTCTGACGGCCTGGCTGCAGCAGCGGCGGCCGGGCACGCAGGCCGTCGGTGTCTGCGACACGGCCCCGCTGCTGGAACGTGACTTTGCCCGCCGGGCCGGCCTCGGTTGGATCGGCAAAAACACCCTCCTGATCCACCCCCGCCGCGGCAGCTTCCTGTTCTTGGCCGCCCTGCTCACTGATGCCCCCCTCGAGCCGGATCCCCCCTTTGCCACCACCCACTGCGGACAGTGCACCGCCTGCCTTGATGCCTGCCCCACCCAGGCCTTCATCCGCCCTTACGTCCTCGACGCCACCCGTTGCATCAGCTACCTGACCATCGAGCACCGCTCAGCCATCCCCGCCGCCCTGGCCCCGCAGATCGGCGAGTGGCTTTTTGGCTGCGACGTCTGCCAGGAAGTTTGCCCCTGGAACCGCAAGCCGCGTGGCGACACCCCCTTCCCGTATGCCCCCGAGCAGGAATGGCTTGACCCGCTGCAGCTACTGGAGATGGATGCGGCCACCTTCCGGCGACGTTTCCGCCCCACCCCCCTGTGGCGGGCCAAATGGTCCGGCCTGCGCCGCAACGCCGCTATCGTTCTGGGTAACCGCGGCGACGCGCGCGCCTTGCCCGTGCTCGAGCGGGCCGTCGCCGACCCCGACCCCGCCGTGCAGGCCGCCGCCACCTGGGCCATCGGCCAGATCCGCCAGCGGCTCGCCGCTCGGACGATTGCCGCTCCGCCGCCTGATAATCCGACCGATGTTTGACCAATCTCAACTCACATCTGAATTCTGTTAAATCTGACTTCTGTTAAATATGAAAATTCAGTTTTTAACGATTTTTTCGGTTGACATGACATATTTAAGGTGCAAAATGAAATAAACGCCTTCGGGTCGCCCGTGATCGATTTCGCGCCCGGAGCCGGGCAGGCCAACGGAGTCCGCCCAGCCGCCGCCAGCCTGTCCGCAACGTTGAGCTGGGCTGCCGCGAATGATTTCGCCCTTACCGAAGGAGGTGCACCGTGCGTCGCCTGCTGGCTGTGCTGGTCGGTCTCGTCGCCGCCTCGACTCTCCAGGCCAACCCCATCACTAACGGCAACATCACCCTGACGGTCAACAACACCAACGGCGCCATCAACAGCGTGATCTTCGGCGGGGCCGAGTTTTACAACCAAGAGATACCGGTTTCTGACTACGGCTTCCAGCTCGTCGGTAATACGGACAGCTTTGCCCGTCTCCCCGCCTCGGGCGGCCTGCCCGTCGGCGTGACGATCAGCGGCGTGACCTCCGCCAGCAACATCGTCACGGTAGAGGGCACATACGGCAACGATATTTCCTTCACCCGCACCTACAGCTTCGTGTCCGGCCTGGACATCATCCGCACCACGACTACGCTGGTCAACAACGGCTCCAGTGCCGTAAACCTCTACTATTTCGATACTTTCGACCCAGACCAGGGAGTGGATCTGAGTTTTGGTGTTTCAACGAAAAACGATGTATCCTCCATCAACGGCATCACGACGGCGGAAGCGACCGCAAACGGCGGCACCGGCCTAACCGTGATCCTCGGCGGCCCCGGCGGTACCACCGGTTTCATGCCGAATGGCACTTTGGGCATAGGAAGCGCGATCGTCCTGTCGACGTTCCTCGGCGGACCGCTCGACCCCAACGGCGCGGTGGCCGACATCGGCAACGCCATCGTCTTTACCCTGAATCTGGCACCGGGAATCCCCACCACCGTCCGATTCGACCAGGCGTTCGGCACCACGCCAGAAGCGGCCCGCGGCCAGTTTGCTAATGCCAATCCACCTCCTGACAGCAATGGTGGAAATGGCGGAAATGGTGGAAACGGCGGAAACGGTCCCGGCGGCGAGCCGATCCCCGAACCGGCGACGCTATTGACCTTCGGACTGCTCGGACTGGCCGGCCTGGCCGCATACCGTCGCCGCCGGTGAGGCTCATTGTTCCCCCGATTTCGACACAAGTTCCTATCAAATCAGCACTTATGAATCATCCCGCCCCAGCGTTCGCGGTTGGGGTGGGCCGCGTTCTTTGACGCCGGATAGGTCGCCCGGTCGAGGAGTCGGCCGAAATATCGGCAAAAATGCCCATAAAAAGACGTGGGGCACGAGATTCGGCGTGAGGACTCGCAACTCACGCTATTCTCGTGCCCGTGAGAGGGGATGTTTCGCCGTTTGGGCAGCCGGGACTCGCAACCGGCTACCTAAATTCATAGCATACGGCGTGCCAATCGATCCGTTTATGCCATACGGCACAGCAATTTTCTTCACAAGTGCTTGTATTTCAACAACTTAGAATTGACCAGCCGGCCGCGGCGCTATGGTGGTGTCTGCCGGAGGCATCCCCGCCGTCCCCTGCGGGTGTTGCATAATGCATCACCCCACCGCTCGATTTCGCAACACTTCCTTGAAACACGAACCGGGCCGGAGCACGATCCGGACGGGCGGTCGGAGCTACAGAACGGGTTCCCCGCAGGCCGACGGCCAGGAACAGGCACGCTACACCAGGCATGTCACCGTTACACGACATAGGCACGCTACCATTATCCGTCCCGGTGGCTAGGAATAGGCAGGCCCCTGTGACGCGTCCAATGGCTCGGCAGTTGGAGGGAGAGGAAGTCGACGGCCGGCACACTCCGCCGTGCCGGCATTTGCCGCATGTCCGACGGGCCAGTGCGCGCTACTGGACTCGAACCAGTGACCTCCACAATGTCAATGTGGCACTCTAACCAACTGAGCTAAGCGCGCCTGTTCAATCCATTTGTACCGCCGGGCCGGCGTTCGTCAAGGGGTTAGGATTGGCCTTGACGGCGGCCGCGGCGGCGGGGTGTAGTGAGGATGCGGGCCGCAGCAGGGTGGCCGCACGGCTCAGGGCGGTTCTGGTCGGCCCGCAGGGTGCTTGGCCTGCAGGGAGCGAAGGGGGAAGGATAACGGATGTCCGTCGCGATCGCACAGCAGCGGGCGGCCCGGTCGCCGGGATCGTTGTGGCAGGTGCCGGTCTTCGTGTTGGGTGTGGCGGTGTTTGTGGCGGTGCGTTACGGCGGGCTGGGGGAGGCCAACCCGCTGGCGAGCTGGCCGCGGCAACTGGCCGCCTTGCGGGAAGCAAGCGAGCGAGTGATGCCGGTGCGGCAGGAGATCGCCGAGCTAGTGGCGGAGCTGGAGGGTCGCGGGGAACCGCCGCCGGAGATGGCCCCGCTGGCGGCGTTTGTGTTGGGCAGCGCCCATCTGCGGCTGGCCGAGCTGAGTGACGAACCGGAGGCGCGGCCGCACTGGCAGGCGGCCCTGCGGCATTTGCAGGCGGTCTTGCCCGAAGCGTTGGCCGATCCGGCGGACGGCCCGCGGCTGAGCTTCCGGCTGGCCAAGGCCCGGGCCGCAGCGGAAGAGACGCTCTCGGCGGCCGACCGCCGCCTGCTGCTGACGGTGCTGGGGAACGTACCCTACGGCGAGGACGCCGGCTGGGCTGGATACTTGCAGGCCCGTCTGGCGTTGCAAGGGACGCCGCCGGACCTGGGTACGGCCATCCAGGGTCTGAACCGGTTTGCCAGCGGGGCGTCCCTGACCACGCCGCCGGGAGTGCTGGCCCGGGCCAAGCTGCAACTGGGGGAGCTGTATTTTCGCCGCAAGGAGCTGGCCGCGGCCCGACAGTGGCTCGAACAGATCGGCCCGGACGCCCCTGCGGCGGTGCAGGCCGACGGCCGCTTCCTCCTGGCCCGCGTGCGCATCGCCGAAGAAGACTGGCTGGGTGCGGCCCGCGACCTGGAACGCTACCGCGACCTGGTCCCCGCCGATAGTCCGCAGCGGCGGGCCGCCGCCTACCACCTCGCCCTGTGCAAGCTGGCCAGCCGCGAAAACCAGGCCGCCGCCCAACTGCTGATGGAAGCGGCCGACGGTCCGCAGCCGGAAGCGGCCGCCGCCGCCCTCCGCCGCGCCGAGCTGCTCCTGAAGGAACCGGACGCCCGTCGCCGCCGCCAGGCCGTCCCCCTTCTCCAGAAGGCCGCCGCACTCCTGACCGTCCCCAAAGACCGGGAGTTCCGGCACCCGCTCCTGCGGTACAACGAGATCGTGGCGGTCTTCGAGCAGGCGATCGGGGTGTTGCTGGAGGACCAGGAGTTTGCGGCGGCGTTGGAGGCGGTCGCGGCCTACAGCAAGCTGAGCCGCAATGGGCGGGAGCAGGAATGGCAGGCGGAAATCTTGGCTGCGTGGGCGGCGACGCTGCAGCAGCAGGGCCAGCCGCACGCCGAACGGGCCGCCGCGGCCGCCCAGGCCTTCGAGCAGCTCGCCGCCCAAGCCCCCCACCCCTCCCAGCAGGCGGAATGGCTACGACGGGCCGCCACCCTCTACCGCCAGGCCAGCCGGCCCGACGACGCCGCCCGCATCCTGCGGCAAGCGGTGCAACTGCCGCAGTTGCCGGAAAATCTCCTGGGGAGCCTGTGGGCGGAGCTGGCCGAGACCCTGCTGGCTGGCGGCGGCCCCCCCGAAGAGGCCGTCCGGGCCTTCAACGCCGCCTTGGCCACCGCCGGACCCGTCGCCACCGCCGTGCGCTACCGCCTGGCCCGACGCTTCGCCGATAGCAGCGACCGCCGCTTCGCCCCCCTGGCCTACGCCCTGTTTGAACAGATCGCCCGCAACGACCAGCCCGAAGCCAGCGAACGCGACTACCACGAACGGGCCATCGTGGAAATGGCCCACGAACAGATCCGGCAAGGGCGGTTCACCGACGCCGAGGTCTGGCTGCGTAAGCAATTGGCCCTCTACCCCGCCGGGCCGGAAGCCCCCCTGGCCCGCCTGTTACTGGGCATCTGCCTGGTGCAGCGGTCGATCGCCCCGCCGCCACTGCAGCCGGAACCGGCTACCGCCCAACGCCTCCGCGAAGAAGCCCTGCAACTGTTCCAGCAGGTCATCGACGAAATGGACCAACTCCACCAGCGCCAAGGCAGCCTCGGCGACCGCGAAGCCTGGCTCCACACCCAGGCCGCCCTCCGCCGCCTGCAGACCTGCCTGCTCCTCAATACCCCCAAGTCCCTCAACGACCTGCTGTTCGAAGCGGACCGCCTCCGCGACCGCCACCGCGGCACCGTCGAAGAGCTGATCATCCTCAGCCTGATGTACCACGCCTTCAAGCAAAAAGGGGACCCGGTCCGCGAACGCTACATCCGCGACCAAATGAAAGAGCTGTTCGACAAGCTCCCCCCCGCAGCCTTCCCGGCCAGTAGCGGCGAATATAGCCGCAGCTACTGGGAAAAGGTCTGGTTCGCCGCCGACCGCTGAACCGCCCCCGCCGCTGCGGTCCGTCCAGCAGATTGCTGTAACTCCTCGCTTGATAGGCGAGTCCTAAGCCGAACGCTGAACCCATCCCCGCCGCCGCGGCGACGCGGTCCGGTTCCTTCCGCCGCAACGCTCCGGCTGCTACAATAGCAAATGATTATTGCAGTGATGAAGTATACCATACCGCGGACGGCGGTCGGGGAAGTGCCATGCTGGTCGGCCAGACGATCGGTTCCGGGACCTACCGGTTCGAAATCGAAAAGGAGCTGGGCAGCGGGGCCATGGGGATGGTGTACCAGGCCCGCTTCCATATGGACGGCAAGGTGATCCCCGTGGCCCTCAAGATGGTCTCGCTGGGCCTGTTGGGCAACGAGGCGGCGATGGCCCGCTTCGAACGCGAGGCCAACATCCTCAAGCAACTGCGGCATCCGAACATCGTGCGGATGTACGCCTGCGGCCAGTTCCGCAAAATGCCGTTCATCGCCATGGAGTTCATCGACGGCGAGTCCCTCGACCGCGTCCTGGCCCGTCGCGGCCGCTTAAGCTGGGAGGAAGTCGCCGCCTACGGCAAGCAGCTCTGTGCTGCGTTGCAACACGCCCACGATAAAGGGATCATCCACCGTGACCTGAAACCCTCCAACATCATGGTCACCCGGGACGGCGTCCTCAAACTGACCGACTTCGGCATCGCCAAGGACATCGACGTCACCGCCCTGACCGCCCAGAACAGCACCATCGGTACCGCGGCGTACATGTCCCCGGAACAGTGCAAAGGGGATCGGAACCTGACGCACAAATCGGACTTGTATTCGCTCGGCGTCGTTTTTTTCGAGCTGCTGACCGGCAAAAAGCCGTTTACGGCGGAAACGACGGTGGACATGTTCCTCAAGCACGTCCACGAGCCGCCGCCGCGACCGAGCCGGTTGGCCCCCGAAATCCCCCCAAAGCTGGATGCGCTCATCCTGCAGTTGATGGAAAAGGACAAGGAGGAGCGGCCAACCGACGCGGCGTGGGTCGGGCGGATGCTGCAGGAGATCGAGGAGGACGCCGTCGCCCTGCGCAGCGCCGGCGAGCAGTTGCTGCACTCCCGCAACCTGGACCGGCCCCGGCACGCCGACGGCTCGCGGCTGGACGAGGAGGACCGGGAGGCGTTGCGGGCCTTGCGGGGCAAGAAGCGCAAGGTCCGCAAGCGGGGGGTGCAGCGGGAATGGTGGGAGCGTCCGGCGGTACAGGGGGCGGGACTGCTGGCCGGGCTGATGGTGGTCGTCGCCGGGGCGTGGTGGGCGTTGCGTCCGCCCTCCCCCCAGTCGCTGCTGGCCAAGCTGGAGGCCGCCGCCACGCCGGAGGAACGCCTGGCCGCCGCTACCGACTACCTGAAACGCTACGGCGACCGCGACGACGACGCCGCCGCACGCGCCGCCGTCGTGTTTCGCGACCTCAAGGTCAAGGAACGCGACCGCGTCCTGCTCAACCGCTTCCAGCGCGGCTGGTCCCAACCCATCGAGGACGACGACGCGGAAGCCTACCGCATTGCCTGGAAAGCCCTGGAACATGAAAAAACCGGCGCCCTCGTCCAGGCCGAGGAACAGTGGCAGCAGTTGTACCGTCGCTTCGCCGAAGAGGCCAAGCTCCCCTTCACTTTCGACGAGGAAACTCTCAAAAAGGCCCGCTGGGGATGGCTGGCCCTCGCCCACCTCGAGGTCCTCGAGTCCGTCAAGAAGGAGACCGCCCGCCTCCGCAAGCTCATCGAGAACAACCGCGAATTCGAGGTCGCCTTCGACCGCGACCTCAGCCGCCCGGAAGCCCTCGCCGTATTCGGCCTACGTCTGGAAGATTTCGGCGACCGCGAAAAGGCCCACCGCGTCTGGAACCGCCTGGCCGAACTGACCGAAAAGGACACGGATGCCCGGGTCTGGCACTTGCTGGCCCAGCAGCAGAAGCTGAAAATGGCGCCGTCGGCCATGCCGACCAATCCCTTGCCGCAGCGGCAAAAGCGGGTGGACGAGCACCTCAACCGTGCCCGCCAACTGGCCGCGGCGATCCAGCCGGACGATCCGGCGATCAAACGCAAGCGGGCTAACGTCCGCATCCTGTGCCGCGACCTCATCGACCTGTATGCCGACGAAGAGGACGCGGCGATCCAACAAATGGTCCAAGAAGCCCAAAAACTCCTGCAGGACATGAAAAAGGAATGAGCCATCCGCCTCCCCCCCCGTCTTCCGACCCCGTCACTCGCCATTGCAGTAATTGCAGCGGTCCGGCGACGTTCCACCGCGAGCGGCCGCACAGTGCGGCGGCCTTTGAGCGGGCCAAACGCCTGATACCGGGCGGCGTCAATAGCCCCGCCCGCGCCTTCGGAGCGGTCGGCGGCCACCCCATCTTCATTGCCCGTGCCGAAGGGCCGTACCTGTATGACCTCGACGGCCACAGCTACCTCGATTTCGTCGGCTCGTGGGGTCCGGCGATCCTGGGCCATGCCCACCCGGCGGTGGTCGAGGCCGCGGCTGCCGCCCTGCATCGCGGTGCCACCTACGGCGCCCCCTGCGAGCTGGAAAGCGAGCTGGCCGAGCTAGTCATCGCCGCCGTGCCGTCTATCGAGATGGTCCGCTTCGTCTCCAGCGGCACCGAAGCGACAATGAGCGCCATCCGCCTGGCCCGCGGCTTCACCGGCCGCGACCGGATCATCAAGTTCGCCGGCTGCTACCACGGCCACGCCGATAGCCTCCTGGTGGCCGCTGGATCCAGCGCCCTGACCCACGGTGTCCCCAGCAGTCCCGGCGTGCCGGCGGGCTGCACCCGCGACACGCTGGTGCTCGAATACAATGACTGCGACGCCCTGCGCGACACCTTCCGCACCCACGGCGACCACATCGCCGCCGTGATCGTCGAGCCGGTCGTCGGCAACATGGGCCTGGTCGTGCCGACCCCGGAGTTCCGCCAAGAGCTCCGCCGCCTGACCCTCCATTACGGGGCGGTGCTCATCTACGACGAGGTGATGACCGGCTTCCGCCTCGCCTACGGCGGGGCCCAGGAGCTGTTCGGCGACGCCGCCGACCTGACCACCTTGGGCAAAATCCTCGGCGGCGGTCTGCCGGTCGGAGCCTACGGCGGCCGCTCCGACATCATGAAACACGTCATGCCCGCCGGGCCGGTCTTCCAGGCCGGTACCCTCTCGGGCAACCCGGTGGCCATGGCCGCCGGCATCGCCACCCTCAAGGAGCTGCGGCGGTCCCCGCCGTACCGCTATCTAGAATCGCTCGGAGCCGCACTCGAACATGGCCTGCAAGCCGCTGTGCAACGGTCGGGCCTGCCCGCCCGCGTCCAACGCCTCGGGAGCATGTGGACCCTGTTCTTCACCGACCAGCCGGTCACCAACTACCGCACCGCCAAGACGGCGGACACCCGCCGCTTCGCCCGCTTCTTCTGGGAAATGATGGACCGCGGGTATTATCTGCCCTGTAGCCAATTTGAGGCGGCGTTTCTGTCCGCGGCGATGACCCCCGAGCAGATCCAGCAGACCGTGGCGGCGGCGGCCGAGGCGCTGGAGGCCGTCGCTCGTACCCCCGAGGACACCAGCGGCTGATCCCCTGCCGGCGTCGCCGCGGCACCAAATTCTGGTGGAGGTGAAATTTTCATGCTTCGCCGACACATCATTGTCATCGCCCTGGCCGCGACGCTGACGATCATCGGTGGAGTCTACCTCTACATAACGTGGCCATGGGTCGCCGGGCGGCTGGTTCCGGACCAGGAGGACGCGGCGGCGATCGCCGGGCTGGCCGCCGCGCCGCCGACCAGCGACGCAGTCGTGGGCGAGGACTGGCCGCAGTGGCGCGGGCCAAATCGGGACGGCCGCGCCCCCACCGGGCCGCTGCGCACCGATTGGACGGGCCGTCCGCCGCAACGGCTTTGGAGCGTCCCGCTCGGCGGCGGCTACTCCTCCTGCGCCGTCGTCGGCAACCGCCTCTACACCCAGGACTACGCCGACGGCGAGGAAGGGGTCGTCTGCTTCGACGCCGCCAGCGGCCAGCGGCTGTGGCGCTACAGCTATCCCGCTGACTACCGCGGCACCGACAGCTCTTACGCCATCGGCCCGCGGGCCACCCCCACCCTCCACCAGGGACGGATCTACACGGTCGGTGCCGCCGGAAAAGTCCTGTGCCTGCAGGAGGTGGACGGGCAGCCGCAACGGCTTTGGGAACGTGACCTGCAGGAGTTCGGGGCGTCGATTCCCCGCTGGGGCTGGGCCTGCTCGCCGCTGATCGAGGGGGACATGGTGATCGTGCAGCCCGGCGGGCGGAACGCGGCGGTGGCCGCACTCGACCGCGACCGCGGCACGACCCTCTGGACCGCCGGCAACGACTCGGCCGGCTACAGCTCGCCGGTCGCCGCCACCATCGCCGGCCGCCGCTGGATCTTTGCCTTCACCGGACGCTCTCTTCTGCTGCTGCAACCGGACGGGACGATTGCCGACCGCTTTTCCTGGCCCACGCAGTACGAAGTCAACGCCGCAACGCCGCTGGTGGTCGACCAGTACGTGTTCATCTCCTCGGACTACGGGCAGGGGTGCGCCCTGCTACGGGTGGAGGCCTCCGGCGACGGCGGCCGGCTAGTGCCGGTGTATGTCCGCCGCGGCCGCGGCCTGCAAAACCACCACAGCAGCAGCGTCTACCGCAACGGCTACCTCTACGGCTTCGACGGTAACCAGCCTGCCTTCCTCCGCTGCGTCCGCTTCGCCGACGGCCAGCCCCTGCCGGATTGGGACGCCGGGCGGGAAGTGGACAAAGGTTCGCTGATTTTGGCCGGTGAGCACCTGCTCATCCAGACCGAACGCGGCGACCTGTGCCTGGTGGCCGCCACCCCCGATTCGTTCCAACTGCTTGGCAAGCTGCAGGGAGTGCTCAGCGGCAACAACAACTGGGCGACGCCGACCCTGGTCCGGGGCCGACTCTACCTGCGGGACGAACGGCAACTGAGCTGCTGGGCGGTGGACTGACCGGCCCCCCAAATGCAGCGGCAGGAAAGGGGCAAGCGGCCTAGCCCGGCGGCGGGGCCGGTCCGCCGGCGACGCCCAGGATTCCTCGCAGGCGGCGTAACGCCTCGGTGTGGCAGCGGCCGTTGCTGGCCAGTAGGCCACGGCGTTGGGCAAAATCCTCCGCCTGATAACGGATCGGATCGCCGTACAGGTCGGTCACCGCCCCGCCGGCCTCGGTGACCAGGATGTGGCCGGCGCAGATGTCCCAGTCGTAGAAGGCTTCGTAGGTGTTGGCGTAGAGGTCGGCTTCGCCGCGGGCGACCAGGGCGAGCTTGATGCCGCCGGAGTAGGTTTCGATGATCCGGGCCGGTTGCAGGGCCGTCGCGGCAGGTTTGAGCTTGCCCGGGCGGGACCAGCTCTGCACCAGCACGGCGGCGGCGTAGTCCCGCGGGGAGACCTGGCAGCGGACGGCGGTCGCATCCTGCCGGTAGGTCCAGCAGCCGCCCCCCTTTTGGGCGAAGGTCACCCGTCGCGTCGCCGGCTCGGCCACGACCCCGACCACCGGCTGGCCGTCGTGCAGCAGGCCGATCATCACCGAAAATTGGCCGTTTTTGCGGGCAAAGCCACGGGTACCGTCGATCGGATCCACTACCCAGGTCCGCACTCCCCGCTGCGGTACGGCGTCGAACCCCTCGATCGTCTCCTCGGCGCACAGGGCATCCGAGGGGAACGCCTCGTGCAGCCGCCGCAAGATCAGCTCCTGGGCGCCCCGGTCCACCGGCGTGCTGATGTCCGCCGGGGCGTCGGGAATGGCCACGAAGCTTTCGTACTCGTGGCCGATCCAGGCCATCGCCTCCTCGGCGATCCGCAAGGCGACCGACAGCTCCTTGTCATAGCTTCCCATCGCCGCTGCTCCTGGCAGAGCCTGTTGGTGTGCGGGGGGCACATGGATCTTCGATCGGGGCAAACCGAGGACGCTCCGTGATCCCGCCCGTCATGATTTCCATCCGCATTTTATGCGCACTTCCATCGGCGTTTCGATCCGCGCGGCGCAGGCGACCCTAATCGGCCGTGGCGCCCGCTATGGCGGCGTCGGCTAGCAGTTGCAGCCGCCGGTAGTATTCGTTCCGCTGCCACAGCTCACGATGCGTCCCGGAATCGACGATCCGTCCCTCCCGCAGCACAAACACACGGTCCATCCGCCGCAGGGTAGTCAGGCGGTGGGCCAGGATGATCAGGGTTCGTCCCGGGGCGACCCGCGCGAGCGTATCGTCCAGGAGCATCCAGGTATCGTCATCGATGGCGGTGGCCGGCTCCTCGACGACCAGGACGGCCGGTTCGCGTAGTAGGGCGCGGGCCAGGGCAATCCGGAAGGCCTGTCCCGGCGTGAGGCTGTGCCCGTACGGGCCGACGACCGTCTCGTAGCCGTAGTAGAGCCGCTCGATGAACTGGTGGGCGTGGGCCAGCTTGGCCGCTTCGATGATCTGTGGCAGGCGGTATTGGGGGTCGCCGCAGCCGATGTTGTTGGCCACGGTGTCGGTAAAAATCCCGTCGTCCTCCATGACCAGGGCGACCTGGAGGCGGAGGGATTCATGGGTGACCCAGCGGATGTTTTTGTCGTCGAAGCGGATTTCGCCGCTGCTGGGATCAAAGAAGCGGACCAGCAGATAGGCGAGGGTGCGGGCGGGCCGCGGGTCGGCGCTGACGAAGGCGACCTTGGCCCCCGCCGGGATGGCGAAGCTCAGGCCGTCCAGCAGCAGGCGGCTGCTGCCCGGCTCCTGCACGGAGACGTTGCGGAACTCGATGCGCTGCTGCAGCGGCGGCAGGTACTCGGCGTCGACCGCCTCGGCCGCTTCCCCCCGCCGCTCCAAAAACTCGACGACCGCCTCGGCCGCTTCCTCCCCCCGCCGCAGCCGCTCGCGGTAGCGGAACAGGTCGTCCAGCGGCCCGGCCAGCAGCACCAACGCGACGCTGACCACGACCAGCCCGGCCAGGGAAAACGTCCCGACCAGCACCGACCAGGCCCCCAAAAACAGCAGGGCCATGCCGGCCAGCAGGGCGACACTGTGCAGTAGCGGGCCGGCTAGGGCGTCGCCGCGTAGCTTCCGCCACGCCGCACGGCTCCATTCCCCTAGTTGCCGCTCCACCCGCTGCTGGCTGAACTGCTCGATCTGGTAGCATTTGGCCAGACGCACCAGCGACAGGCTCTCCAACAACAGGGCGGTGACGGTCTGCACCTGGCGGGTGGCGGTGCGAGCGTCGCGGCGAAAATACACCGCCATCTGCCCCCCGACCAGCCAGCCCAACGCGGCCAGGACCATGAAGCTGACCGCCAGCCAGAAGTGGATCAACAGGACGAGCAGGACCAGCCCGGCGATGAGAGGGACGGCCCGCCACGGCAGCAGCAGGCGGGCATGGAAGGCGGTACCGACCGCTTCGGCCTGGCGGGTAAAGAGCTGGACGGCTTCAGAAGGTCCGGCGGTGCGGATGGCCAGCGAGCCGAGGCGGTAGGTGTGCAGGTAGATCGCTCGCCGCAGGCGGGTCAGCAGCTCGAGGGTTGCGGCGGCGGCCAGGTAAGTCACGCCGTTAGCCGCCACTCCCCGCAACGCCGCCAGCACAAACGCGATCACAAACAGCCAACAGGCGTAGCTCAGGCTGGGATCGCCCCGTGCCGGCCATGTCCCCCGCCACGTCCACGGGCAGGCAGCGGCCACCTGCCCCAGCAGGGGACCCGCCCAGTGGGACCGCTCCCGCACCACCAGCGGCAGCATCCCCAGCGGCGGCGACGGACCGGCCGCGTCCACCGCGAACGCCTCCGCCGCCTCATCGCTAACCCGTTGGCGCAAAACCAGATACACATGCGCCCGCCACAGCGACTCCCACTCCCGACCCGTCAGCGGCTGACTCTCCCACTCCCCCGCGGCGACCCGCTCGGCGACCGCCACCTCCAGTCCGAAACGCTCTGCCGCCTCGCGCCGCTGCTCCACCTCCCACTGCTTCCATTCCTCCGGCAGCAGACGCTGCTCAGCCGGCGGCAGGGCGACAAAGGCCGGCACCCGACCGCGGTTAGCCAGCACCTCCACAAACAGATACAGCACCAGCAGCAGCGCCAGCGTCAGCAGGGAGGCCAGCAGCGAACCGAACTGTGCTCCCCATTTCTCCCACCTCGCACGCGAAAAGTCGCGGCAAATCCGAACAAACGCCTGACCGTTCATGGGCCTGCTCTCAACTCCCCGCGGGCCGCCTGCTGGCCGGCTGCCGGGGCGGCAGAATACCTGACCATTGGCAGCATACCAGAGTTACGGCGTTGCGGAAACGCCAGCTCGCCGCCAGGGCGGCGCCTGCCCCCTCCGCCGGGCCGGCATGGCCGGACCTCCCCCCTTGCGGCGTCCTTCCACGAAGATATGTACGCGGAAATCGCTGTTCGGAAAGGACTTACGCACCTTACGCCAAGTCCCGGTCCTCAAACAGCAACAGTCCGACGACCAGGGCGATCGCCGTGTACAGCAGCGAATAGCCCAGCACGGAGACGACGTAACCGGCGTAGTCCCACAGATCGAGCGGCCCCTCCCGGATGATCGCCGGGCCGGTGTTGAAAAACTCTAGGGCCGGCAGGAGCACGTCGAAGAGTTTACCCAGGAACCCGACCAGACCCACCCCCACTGCCCCCTCCCCTGCCATCTCGGTGACCCGCACCACCACCGGCGCAATGTGTCCCAGGAAGTAGATGAGCAGGCACAGCACGATGTTGACCACGAAGCTCAGCCGCGTGGCCAGTGCGGCGGCGATCGCTACCAGGATCATCACCTGCCCGAAGCCGAGCAGCACGCCGCAACTGTGGGCGGTGACGTCCGAAAACCACAGCCCCGCCCCACGGGCCACCGCCTTGCCGGGCAGACTCGGCACCAACGCCTCGAAAATCGGCACCACCGTCCGCTGCGCCTGGAACGTCATCGGGTCGACCACGTCCCGCGTCAGCGGCGCATAAGGGTCCACCGGGTCCGGCTCGTTGTGGATCGGGTCGAACTCCCGCACCGCCCGCAGGGCGTAGGTCAGGTTCCAACCCATAAACTGCGACATCACCAGGCAGGCCAGCACGATCCCCAGATACTTGCCAATGAGGAATTGCCGGCGGTTGACTGGCTTGCTCATCAGGGTTACGGCGGTGCGCCCTTCGATCTCCTCGCTGATCGACATGCTGGCCGCCAGCACGCCAAACAAAACCGCCGCCAACATGACGATGTCGAAACCGATCTGCTTCATCATCTTGTAGTCGTCGCCGAAGGTGAAATACGGAATGCACACCGACATCCACGTCAGCAGCATCGCCCCCACGGCGATCAGCCAGTACATCGGCTGCCGGCACGCCTCCCGGTAGGCCGCATACCCCACCGCCCCTCCTTTTGGCCACACAATAACTAACAGGTAGGGCAACAGGATCAGCAGATCGATGAGCAACTGCAGGTGCAATAGCCCGCCGTAGATATATCGGCCGTTCCAGGCCAGGCTGCGCGAATCGGTGTTGTAACCCATGTAGATCGCCAGCAGCAGTCCGGCGCCGGCTAGCCCCGCTCCCACGGTCAGCATCGCCGAGGGGTTGGTCAGGGCTCGCCGAACCCCTTGCGGGTCAACCACATACAGCCACGGCACCGCCGCCAGGAACTGAATGAGGGCCAGCACCAGCCCGGCCAGCAGTATCGTCGGGTCCGATAGCGTCATGGCACCTCTCCCCGGCCGCCACCCCCGCGGCGACACCCCATCCGTTGCGATTGCCTATTCACAGTCTCAATAATAGGCGGTTATACTCGGTACGTCCGCCGGGCCGCCCTGGTTCGCTCCGGCAGGGCTCCAATGAACCTCGCTTTGCACAACTTCTTTCCTGACAAGCAGTTATATGGCAAACGTCACCTGCTGCCCCGCCGCGAGCGTCGCCGTCCGCCTCCTCGCCGACCTTGGAGCAATACACAAGTGAGCATTAGAATTTAAGACAAAAAAATTGGTTACGCCGCTTGCGTGGAGCGCATCTGAGGTTTAGAATGGTGACGATCTTTGGAACGACCAACACACTTGCACCAACCGATATCGACTACAAAGGAAACTATCCTAATGACCGTCCACAATTGGTTGTGCCCGCAATGTCAGACGGTCTGGACTGTCGCCGTTCACGCGGCGAAGATTTGCCCGCGTTGCCGTGTGCCGCTAGTTGTTCCGCCCCGCGGTGCGACGGTCCCAGGTCCG
>FWWM01000898.1_pt1 | contig 95776 bp, 79 predicted proteins | sample 2228351 | NCBI WGS metagenome assembly FWWM01 (sample SAMEA103939774, study PRJEB20133) | metagenome | reverse complement strand
GCTCTTTCTCGACCACCTCGTCCTGCTCCTGAATGCGCTCGCCATACAAGTGATCTCGCAAGCCTTCACCGACCAGGAGCCCGATGGCATAGACAGGTAGAAGCAAGTCTAGAACCCTCGCCATATTGACCTGCTCTTCAACCAGCTCAAAGGCGGTCTGAAAGAGGGCGGCAACAGTTTGCCAGACCGTGCTCAAGCCGCGCTGCGCGACGTAGGGACCGCCGCGGGCAGCTTTCAAGGCAGGTGTGAGGAAGACCGCGAACGAGGGCTGAAGCATGCAGAGAGTGAAGAGGTTGTCTTGTGACAAACATCACATCTCTCCCCATTCAAACGTCACCATGTGAAAAGGGCGACATGTTCTACAATCGCGGCGAGTTAGTTCCTTGATTGCTTTAAGGCAAACGCCGCAACAGGCAATCAACAGGAATCGTCTTCTGAAGCGAAGGAGGTACACACACACGGAACTGTTATGAACAAGCGTCTTTCATCCCTGTTTCGCGCTGCTGTCGCGTCGGTGGCTGTGATGTTGCTTGCAGCGTGTGGTGGCGGCAGCGCTCCTGAGCCGACCGCGCCACCCTCGGCTGCCCAGAGCCAGGCGCCTGCTGCTGAGCCGACAGTCGTGCTGGCGGATGTGATCGAGAAAGGGAAGCAAGCGTTTAACCAGTACGGTTGCCAGGCTTGCCACGCCATTGAAGGCTTTGCGCAAGGGCAGGTCGGTCCCGCGCTGACTCGCATCTACACTGTTGCCAAAGAGCGCATCGCGTCGCCGGAATACAAGAGCAGCCAGGGCAAGGCAACCACGGCGGAGGAATACATCCGCGAATCTATTCTGCACCCCAACGACTTCATTGTGCCGCAGTGCCCCACGGGTCCTTGCCCAGCCGGCGTGATGATCCAGAACTTTGAGCAGCAGATCAAGCCCGAAGAGCTGAACGCGCTGATCGGCTATCTGATGTCGCTGCGCTGAAGCAGTATCCTCGCACGCTTACACTGAAACGCAGTTGCCGTTGTCGAGGTCCTCGACAGCGGCAACTGCATTCTGGGATCCTGTCTCGCTCACGATGCGGCTGGCGCCTCGATCTTCGCCACCAATCCCTTCGGCTCACCGCCCAATAGCTGACCAGGCGGGAGTTGGCTAGGCTGCCAGCGCCCTTGCGCGCGGGAGGCGTCGTAGCGCAGCGCTTCGTGCGCGCTGTGAGATTCGCGCAGCGCCTCCACGTATATCTCGCCAAACAGCGGCGATTGATAGCCGAGCTGGCTATGCGCCTTTTCGCACAGGTGCGGTGTGAACGGCGCGAACAGCACAGTGAGCGAGTCAATCACGCGCGCAGCAACATAAAGTTGTGTGGCTGCGCGCGCTCGGTCGGTTTTGATCGTCTTCCACGGCGCCTCGAAGTCCAAGTACTGGTTGGTGGCGGTGGCAAGGTCGAGCACCTCGAAGAGAGCATCGCGCAGCCGCACTGCGTTGAGTTTCTCGCCTACGGTGACGAAAGCGCTCTCCGCGCGGGCTAGCATCGCCTGATCGGCGGCGCTCAGCTCGCCTGGTTGGGGGATGCGCCCCTCGAAGTTGCGCCAGATTTGGGAGAGCACGCGCTGGATCAAATTGCCCCACTTGGCGAGCAGCTCGCTGTTGTTGCGTTGTGCGAAGTCGCTCCAGCTCCAGTCGCTATCTTTGGTTTCCGGCATGATCGAAGCGATGTAGAAGCGCACAGCGTCAGGACCGTACTTCTCCACCAGATCGAGCGCCTCCAGCGAGACGCCCAGGCTTTTGCTGAACTTCTGCCCGCCCAGATTGAGGTACTGGTTGGCTGGCACGTCGTAGGGCAGGTTGAAGCGCAGCGGGGATTCGCCCTCCTCCAAGTTGCGCATGCCGATCAAGATAGCGGGCCAGAGCACTGTGTGGAAGAGGATGTTGTCCTTGCCGATGAAGTTGTAAATCTTGGCAGAGGGGTCATACCAAAACGCCTTCCAGGCGTCAGGTTCGCCGCTCACGCGTGCCCACTCGATGGTGGCGCTCAGGTAGCCGAGCAGCGCCTCCCACCACACGTAAATGCACTTGCCCTCGCTGCCCTCCACTGGGATGGGGATGCCCCAGGTGAGGTCGCGGGTGAAGGCGCGCGGCTCCATCTCGCGCGCGTAGCTGCGCGAGAACTCCGTGACTGTGCTGCGCCAGTAGCTATCTTTGTCGCTGAGGTATGCCAGCACCGCATCGCGCACTAGTGGCAGCTCCCACATGTATTGCTCGCTTTCACGGATGACCAAGCGGTCCTCTGGGTAGTTGCGGCTGCGCGGGTTGATGAGCTGCGTGCCGTCCAGCAAGCTGCCACAGTTGTCACACTGGTCGCCACGGGCTTTGTCGTAGCCGCAGATCGGGCATGTGCCCTCCACCAGGCGGTCGGGCAGGAACTTGCCCTGCGACTCTGAGTACAGTTGTTTTTGCTTGGCTTTGCGCAGGTAACCATGCGCCAGCAGGCGACGGAACATCTCTTGAGCGATGGCGATGTGGTTCTCGGTGTCCGTGTGCGTGAAGAGGTCGTATGAGATGCCGAGTTTGCGCTGGGTTTCCAAGAAGCGGCGATGATAAAACTCGAACACCTCGCGCGGCGTCTTGCCTTCTTTCTCCGCGCGGACGACGATGGGTGTGCCGTGCGCGTCGCTGCCGCTCACCATCACCACGCGGTTGCCTTTCAGTCGCTGGTAGCGCGCGAAGATGTCGGCTGGCAAGTAGCATCCAGCGATGTGTCCGACGTGCAGATCGCCGTTGGCATACGGCCAAGCCAAGCAGACCAGGATGTTTTCACTCATAGCGCAGGCAGTGTTAACAAAAACGCCGCCCTATTGGTGGCGGGCGGCGCGTGACTCTGTTCCGTGAGAACGCTCACAGGCTTTGACCACCAAGGCGCCCGCGCTCGCGCGCGAGCCTGCGCATCGGATCACGTGTCAACCAGCTCTGAGCGCTCATCGCGCTAGATTGTAGCATACGAACGTGCTAAAATAAGCCTCGTTCGAGGTGTGGCGCAGCCTGGTAGCGCACTTGCATGGGGTGCAAGGGGTCCCGAGTTCAAATCTCGGCACCTCGACAGGTGGAAAGGCACTGGTGCTTTGCCAGTGCCTTTTGCTTTTGCGGCTGCGCGTCATGGTGCGCAGCGCAGCGTTTGCGCACCGCCGTTCGCCGCTGGGCTGACCAGCCGCAGATAAAGACGTGGGTCGAGCAGTGTTGCATCGTCCAGCGTGGCGGGGAAGCTGCCGTCCTCCGTCGGACGCACGACGGCGAATCGCACGTGCACCCACATCGGGAAGCCCGCTCTGCCGCTCCAGTTGCCCTGAAAGCCGAGTGTCTCGCCGGCTGCAATTGCCACATCCCTCGTGCCTGGCGGGAAGCGCGCCGCCACGAACGACTGGTCGCCGAAGCCATCTGCCAGGTGGCTGTAGAACGTCCAGACCTTGCGACCGGGCACAAGTGGGTCGTCGTGCAGCACAGCGATGGCGTCGTGCCAATCAGGGGCGCGGAAGACGATCCCGTCCGCCACTGCTACCACAGGCGAAGTGCCTGCTTTGGCGTGGTCGAAGAAATCGAGCAGCTTGCCTTCAAGGCGGGCGCCGTTGCGAGCGGTGGCAGGCAGTCGCCAGTGCGCGCCAGGGCACTGCTCAATTGCCGCTGGGCGAAGCGTCGCCTTGCCGATGGGTTGATACACGCCGACGCGCGCGTACATGCCGGTCAGACGATATTTGCGGTTGATCATCTCCAGCATCTGCGGCGTCCAGCGCTCTTTGTGCAGGGGGTATTCCGCTGGTTGATAGATCAGGATGAGCGGGAACTCTTGCGCCTCGATGGCGCGCAGCAGCGGGCTTTGATCCCATTTGTGCTCCAGCGCGAGCTGCGTCACCTCGAATGGCTGCATGAACAGCGCGCGCCCCTGCAATGTGAGCAGCCCCATGTATTCGTCGGCGAGTACTGTGCCATCTGCCTGCGCGATCAGGTCCTCGAGGTGTTTCAGGTCTGTTGCCTGGTTGACGCGCGCCTGCAAGCCCGATAGCTCTTTTTCCGCCGTCAGGCGCGCCATGTGCGCGCCTTGCAGCGCGATCAAGATGGCAGCCGCAGCGCTCAGCCAGGGCGAGCGCTCGCGCGCCCACCCTAGCACGCCGCCTGTCGCAATGCTCAGCGCGGCGCACAGCTCCAGCATGTAGTTGACGTTAGAGCCAACTTTCCCCACGGTGAGGAAGGTGAAAAACGCGCCCACCAGGTAAGGCGCAACCAACCCCCAGCCGCGGTTGCGCTGCGCTCCCAGCGCCATCGCGATCAATCCAAAGCCCAGCAGGACGGGGGCGGCTTGGATGAAGCGGTTGAGATTCCACGAGAGGTTATCCGCCTTCCAGGCATTGGCGTTGGCTGTGACGATGTGGAAGTAAAACCCGCCTTCTGTGAGCGCGTTGAGCAGCAGAAAGCTGCCGCCACCGACGAGACCCATCACGCCCACCAGCCTGAAAGCGCGACGAAAGTCCTCTTGCAGCAGCAGCCAGATGAACGCCGCCAGCGGCGCAGCAAGTCCGTAGGATTGTCGTGTGAAGATCGCCGCAGTGAGCAGGAGCGCCGCCGCTATCGTGCGCCGGTCGCTGGTCGGCGAGCGCGTGATGGCGCTTAGCCCCGCCAGGCTCAGCGCGAGCGCCAGCAGGTCAATGCGCGCCAGCGATGACCAGAATGCGACGAAGGGAAATGCGAGGAAAATCAACCCCGCCACGCCCGCTGCCAGGCGATCTCGATAGGTGTTCCAGACCACCCAGCCGACGCATAGCGCGCTCACCCACGCAGCGAGGATGGAGATCAGCCGACCTGGCGCAAAGCCAGGTCCGAATACTGTGACGAACGGCGCCATCGTCGCCACGTAGAGGGGCGGGTAGTTGGAGATGGTGTAAGGCGGATGCGATAGGTCCGCGCGGTAGATGTTGACGCCGCGCGCAAGGCGCAGCGCCTGATCCACCAGCGGCGCCTCGCCGTAGTCCAGCGGGTAGCGGTGCGTCAGCGCGATCACTTGGTGAGTCACGGTGATCAGCGCGATCAGCGCAAGCAGGATGAGCGTTGCGCTGTGTAGCGCGTGCTGCACCTTTTGGATAAGCGTTGTGGGGAGTGGCAAAAGTGCCTTCGGTGCGGTGGCGCGAAGTGGCGGCATGTGAGATTCATCTTACAACGCCTGCGCGCTTGTGTCTTGGGCTGACAGGTCGCGCGATGGAGCACCGCGTCATTTGCGCGCCGAGGGAGCGCCTGCGCTGTTGTCCGCGCGAGAGGCACGGTTCAAAGCAGTCAGGTTCTCTTCTATGTGCTTCAGAAACTCCTCCAGCCGATAGCCAGCGTGCTGTGCTGCCTGCGCGATCAGCGCTGCTCGCGCTGCCTGGCGCTGCGTGAACGCGACTAACTCGGCTGCGCTCAGCGTCTGATGCGCGACCACCTGTGCCGCTACCTGTAGCGCCTGAACGAGCAGTTCAAAGGCTTCCTTGTGGAAGTAGGTGTCGCTCTCGAAGCGATGCACGTTGAGCGCGCGGCGCAGCGCTGCATCCTCAAAGACCTTGCCCCAGGAGGCTGAAGCTTCGCTGCTGTCGCCGTCAAGCGCGTCACGATAGGCGAGCATTGCTGCGACTTGCTCACTGGCTTGCCAGGCTTCCCACTCGCCCCAACCGCATTCGGCGAACGCCTGACGTAGCAGCTCGTCCAGCGCCCATTCGCGCATCCAGCGATGCACAAGCGCTTCGCCATCGGCGAAAGAGAGCACATCGCCCAAATGCCGCGTGAGCACCCAGGCGGCGACTGTCATGAGGAGGTGGGTGCCGTGTGCGACGTTGGACCGCGCTGTTTCACTGTGGATGGCAGCCAGTGCTGCCAGGTCGTCGCGCAGCAGGCGCAACGCGCGCCGGGTGCTGGCGTTGGAGCGGTGCAGCGCCTTGATCGCCTCCAGCACGGCTTCGGCGTCTTGCAGCAGGGTTGTGTCTTGCAGCAGCGCATCGGGGTGGCTCAAGCGCTCGGCGCTGATCAGCTTGCGGTATGTCTGTCGGATCGGATCGGCGCGCAACAAGCTGAGCGCCTGCTGCACGCTGGGCACGCCGCGCCCGGCGATCTGGGCAAGCAGCGCGGTGTAGGGGTGCGCCGCATCTTCGGCGACCTCGCGGATGTCAAGGAACACGCGCCGCTCGTACGCGCGCAGCTCGAGGAACAGCCCCTGCGCGATGAGGTCTTGGCTGCGGTGCAAGAACTCCAGACCGCTCACGTGATCGCGCATGATGACGAAGTGATCTGGCGCATCGGTCAGCCCTAAATCTTCGCCCAGCGTGGTTTGCACCAGTCGCTTATTGCCTTCGCCGTCTTTCACGGCGAAGGCAGCCGATGTGCGAATCCAGCCGCGCGTTTCGGCGAAGCGGTTGTGGTACACCACCAGCGAGCGGGTGTCGCCGTATCGGTTGCTGTAGGCGAACACGTCTTCGTTCACTGCGCCGTTCTCGGTGTAGAAGTCGTACAGGCGGAAGTGATCCACACCTGCGAACAGGTGGCGCTGGCGCAGCAGTGGGAAAATTTCGCGCTCGTGGCGGGCGATCAGGTCGGCGTCGGGCGTCTCCCACCAGCGGGCGTAGCGGAACTCCATGCCGTATTTCTCCGCGAATCCCTCAATCTGCCCGTGTCCGAACATGGGCAAGCCGGGCATGGTGCACATGAGGGTGGTCACGCCGAAGTATTTATCGCCCTTGCCGAACTGCTCCACTGCGGTTTTCTCGTCTGGGTTGTTCAAAAAGTTGACGTAGCGGCGCAACACTTCGGGGTCGAACTCGATGGTGTTCTTGATCACGCTGCGATAGCCGGCGTTGTTTTCATCGCGCAGCATGTTCATGAAGGCGCTGTTGTACACGCGGTGCATGCCCAGCGTGCGGACGAAGTAGCCTTCTAGCAGCCAGAACGCTTCGGCGAGCAGCAGCGTGTCGGGGGCTTCTGCTGACACGCGATCCACCACTTCGCGCCAGAACTCGTTAGGCATCAGCCGCTCGAACTCCTCTGCGCTGACCCCTCGCCCAGCCCGTGAGGGGATCGCGCCTCCCTCGCCGGGCGAGGGAAACCACAGCCGCTTGATGTGGCGCTTCACCAGCGTCATTGCTGCGTCGAAGCGGATGATGGGGAACTGGCGCGCGACGCGCAGGATGAGCTGAATAACAGCTTCGCGCGCTTCGGGGTTCAAGTAGTTGATCTGTGCGGTGTCGTTCCAGGGCATCGCGGTGCCGTCGTTGCCGTGATAGATGTAGCGCGTCTCGCCGGTCTGACGATCCACGCGCTTGAACACCACTGCTGCATCCGTGCGCGTGTAGTAGTGATCCTCCAGGTAAATCTCGACGCGCGGGTCGTCGCAGAGATTGGGTCCGTTGAAGGTGTAAGACGGGAAGGGCGGTTGGGGCAGCCAGAGGAAGTAATCGGGCTTTTCGATGACCCAGCGGGAATCTATGCCCATGTGATTGGGCACCATGTCGCTGGCGAGGCGGATGCCGCGTTGCCAAGCGCGAGACTTGAGGTTCTCCAGCGCCGCCGCGCCGCCCAGGTCCTCTGCGATGGTGTAGTCGTACAGTGAATAGGCAGACGCCACCACGTCCTGCGCGCCGCTGAGCTGCTTGATGCGCAGCGACGCCCGGCTACGCTCCCACAAGCCGATCAGCCATAGCCCGCTGAAGCCCCAACGCGCGAGCTGGTCCAGTTCCTCGTCGGGGATCTGATCTAGTCGGGTGATGGCGCGCTGGTATTTGCGCGAGAGCTGGTCGAGCCAGACGTAGATGTTTTTGGCGATCAGCACCAATCGCGGCATCCAGTCGCGGTCGGGTGAGAATGCCTCGTATTCGATCACGCGCAGCCCTCCATCGGACAAGTGCAGCCCGCGCAGCTCTTCTGCGCTGGGCACGCGCGCCGGACCTGGTCCGCCACCAAAACTGAGGGCGGCTTTGTGTTCCTCGCGGATCAGGTCGAAGCTGAGCAGGAGCCGCTGCAGGAAGCGCTCGAACGCCGCCCCAAAATAGGGCGCCCAGCGCGTTTGCACGAAGCGCAATTGCTCCTCCAGCGAGTCGGGTGCGGCGTGCGCAGGCGCGCGCAACATTGCGATCAGCGGCTGATTGTCCGGACCGAAGGGAGGCTGCTTGTTGAAGAACGCCTCCAGGGCGCGCATCACTTCCAGGTAGGTGGTTTGTTCGCGCAGATCGGCGTCGTCGAACAGCTCCTCAAAGCGGCGAAAGGCGGGGTTCTCATTTTCGAGCCAGAGCATGATCATCTCTTGCAGCGCCTCAGCGCTGTGCATGGCGAGGTAGTCATCCGCGCTCTGTTCGCCGCGATACACGCTGGGCGGAGGGAAGTGGGAGACGAAGTGCCGCAGCAGTTGGAAGATGGTCTCGGCGCCGAATTGGTCGGTCAGCGCGGACAGCGCGCGATGAAAGACCGACTCGCCCGACTGGCGCGATTGCTTCAGCATCTCGTCGTAGAGCTGTGCGACCAGATGCGCGATCTCGTCCAGCAGACCCATCGCGTATAGGTCGCTGGCGCGCATGAATCCAGACGAGCGCTGCGCGTTCACTCGCTGCACGAAGCGGTGCGCCGCGTCCAGGTCGGCAATGATGGCGTTGCCAGTGAACTGGAACAGCGATTGATCGAACTGGTAGCGATCGCGCGCTGCGCGGGAGATGTGGAAGTGCATCATGCGAAAGACGGTGTTTATGTAAACGGCGTGTCGAAACTCAACGTGATTATCCTTTCTTCCGTGAGGTCGAGCATTGCGCACGGCGACGCGCCTGAGGCGCAGCGCAGAGCTGACGCTGGCATTTGCTCGCGCGGCGCACCACCTGAGCCATGCTCGCGTGATGTCAGGCTTGCGGCTGGCTGTGGTGTTGCGATTGCCGCCTCTCGCGGGTGAAGTTGATGATCACCAGCGCCGTCACGCCCACCACGATGCAGCTATCCGCGATGTTGAACACGGGCCAGTCGAAACCAATTTGCGGAATCTGAAAGTGGATGAAATCGGTGACATAGCCCTGCCTCAGCCTGTCAACCAGGTTGCCGATGGCGCCGCCGAGTTGTAAGCCCAGCGCGATGCGCGACAGGTGATCGCTTGGCGGCAGGCGCGGTGCATAGTAGAGAATGACCAGCGAGACTACTATTGCAACCAAGACAAACAGCCCGCCGGCGTTCTGGAACAGGCTAAATGCTGCGCCAGTGTTTTGTGTGTGCGTCCAGCTCAGGTAGGGCGGAATGACAGGAATGGAATCGTACAGCGCTATGTGGCTCTCAACGATGCGTTTGGTGACCTGATCGGCAAGCAACGCGAGGACAGCGACAATGCCCAACAAGGTATAGCGCTGCGCGATGGCACCTGCGCCGCGCAGCGTCAGGCGAAGATCACTCATGCGCGCTACTCAGAGAGTGGATCAGGTTCACGAGCAGCAGCAGCGCGCCCATTGCGATGGAGACGTGCGCGATGTTGAACGCCACCACATTGCCCAGCGCGATCCAGTTGATCGCTGCGCCGTGCACGAATCGGTCGAGCAAGTTGGCGCCCAGTCCTGCAAGCAACAAACCGAATGCCGTCGCGCGCGACGGGCTGTTCAGCGCGTTGAAGAAGCCGATGATCAGCACGAGCAGGGCGATGCCGATCAGGTCGGCGGCGATGCTCGCGCCCGCGAGAAGCAGGTCTGGTTGGCTGGGGGTCATGGCGGGCGCAAGCCCTTCGCCCAGCTTGGTGAAACGGTCCAGCGCAAACGCGCCAGCGCCGACGGACAGAAACGCCCACAACCCCGCTGGCAGCGTCACGTGCGGCAGACGGGGGGCGTCCAGCGCAGGCGCGAACGCAGCCTCCATCTTTATCGTCTCGGCGGGGTGGGGCTGTGTCTTCTGAGGGACGGGCGTGCCGATGTAGCGCAACGCTGCGGCTAGATGGCGGGGATCGGTGCCGGCAAAGCCAGGCGCGCTGCGCAGCAAAGCCCATGCGCGTGGTTGTTCGCGCAGCATCTCGATCAGGGGGTGGCTCGTGTCGCCTGGAGTGGTTTCGGTGCGCGCAGCGCGTTCCAGCGCGAGCAGCGCGCCGACGTCAGACCCCACCGCCGCCATGAGCTGAGGCGATAGCTCCCGCAGCGCGCACAGCTTTGCCACCAGCGCGCTGTTGGGCGGATCGTCGTCGCGCTGCGCGAATGCATCCATGCTGGCTTGCCAGGTTGCGCCAGCGCGATCCAGCGCGTCGGCGTTGCTGCCGAGGGCGTCCAGCAAGATTTGCGCGCACAGCGCAGGCATGTGCATCAACGACTGAGGCAGGCGTTCCGTGCGCGGTTTGGGCGCTGGTGGCGTTGTGGGGCGGACGCGAATTTCCAGGCGAGAGGTCATCCAGTGCAGCAGCTCGCGCTCGAACGCCTCGTGTTCGGTCATCCACTGTGCGTCTACACACAGCATCACTGTGCAGGCGGGGGCTTTCAAGAAGTATTGGGTTGCTTCAATCAGTTGGGCGACTGCCTCTGTGTCGGCGCGCTCCAGGTGATCCACCGCCACGAGCAGCACGGCGTTCTGCCTCGAAATGACCTCCGTCACCAGTGCTTCAAACGCGCTGCGAAAGCGATGGGCGAACGCTGCGGCAGCGAAGGCGATGCTGTCGCCGTGGGTGTGCTGGAGCTTGATCAGCTCCTGGAGCTCGTCGGCGAGCGCGATGATCTCCTTGGTGGGCGATTGGATGTACAGGGCTTCCAAAACGCGCGTCAGCAGATGCTGCCAGGGCTGCATGTCTGGTGGTAACTGCGCAGCGTCAATTGTGCTGCACACCACCCGCCGCTGCGACGGCGTGCGGCGAGGGCGAGCGATGCTACGGGTCAGTTCGCCCAACAGGGCACTTTTGCCGCTGCCGGCTGGACCGGTGAGCACGATGCGTTTGTGCGATGTCGCATCGAGCATTGCCAGCAGTTCGCCCAGCGTCTCAGCCTGTTCCACACTGAGGGACTGCGGTGCGGCTGAGGTGAGCGCGTAACGGGGACGGGCTGAGGTCATGTGCGTTGTTCCTCCAGGACAGTTGCGGGGGTGATCCAGATAGTGATCTGCTCGTTTTCAAACTGGAACTGTTCGCTGGCGACGCTTTGGGCGGTGGGCGACTCGTGCAGCGCCACGCTCAGCGTCTCGCGTTGCACGTATTCAGCGAAAGCGCGGATTGCCTGTGCCAGGCGTGGCGAAGCCGTGAAGTGGGTGACGATGCGATCAGAGAGGTGCAGTTGCGCTGCCTTGCGCAGGTCGTTGATGCGGCGCACCACTTCGCGCGCCAAGCCCTCTTGAATGAGCGATTCCGTCAGGGTGGTGTCCAGCGCGACGACGATGCCGTTTTCCCCAGCGACGCTCAGCCCTGGTCGGGGCACGATCTGCACGATCACTTCATCGGGTTGCAACGTCACGCCGTCCACTTCAATGGGCTGCTGAGCGCGCACACGCGCAGCCACTTCGACCGGGTCTAGCTGGGCGAGCGCAGCGCGGACGCGCGGCATGTCTTCGCCGAGCTTCTTGCCCAGCTTCTTCAGGTCGGGCAGGGCGCGATAGGTGACCAGGCGCTGCTCATCGGCAACCAGCTCCAGCGCTTTCACGTTCAGCTCGTCTTTGATGATGTCTTGCTGGGCGAGGATCACTTGCTGGGCGGAGGGGTCTGCGACGATGGAGAGCTTGCCGAGCGGTTGGCGCACTTTCACTTTGGACTGGGCGCGCGTGCTATGACCAAGCGCCACCACCTGGCGGACGATCTGCATCTCCCGCAGCAGCGCCTGCTCCGTCTCGTCTAGTGGGCGAGGTTCGGGATAGGGTTGATGGTGAACGGAGAACGCGCCTGCCGGCGCAGTCTGCACATCGCTCACGGTGCGCTGATATGCCAGGTTTTGCCACATGACCTCGCTGAGGAAGGGGAGAATCGGCGCGAGCAGACGGGCAAGCGTGGTGAGCACCTCGTATAGCGTCGCATAGGCGGCGCGTTTGTCGGTGCTCATCTGGCTGCCCCAGAAGCGCTCGCGCGAGCGACGGATGTACCAGTTGGTGAGGTCGTCAATGAATGCTTCGATGGCGAGCGCCGCGGGGCGTGCCTCGAACGCCAGCAATGACTGGTTCACGGTGTTGGTGGTCTCTGCCAGCCTTGCCAGAATCCACTGGTCGAGCTGGGCGCGCTGCGAGAGGGGTGGGCGCTCGTGGTCAGGGGACCAGTTGTCCAGGTTGGCGTAGGTGACGAAGAAAGCGTAGGCGTTCCACAATGGCAGAATCACCGCGCGGCGCACTTCGTTTAGCGCGTTGTAGCCGAAGAGCAGGTTGTCGTCGTAACGCTGGCGCGCGTAGAGCCAGCGCATGGTGTCGGCGCCGGCGCGATCGGCGGCTTCGTTGAACTCGATGGCGTTGCCTTTGCTCTTGTGCATAGGCTCGCCCTTCTCGTCGAGCAGCGTGGCGAAGCCGAGGATGGTGCGGGTCGGCTCGCGCTTCTCCAGCACGGTGCTCATGGCGATCAGCGCATAGAACCAGTTGCGGAACTGACCGGGGAAGCTTTCGGTGATGAAGTCGGCAGGGAACCACTTTTCCCAGTAAGCGCGGTCGGTGCGGTAGCGCAGTGTGGAGTAAGCGACGATGCCCGCATCCAGCCAGGGGTTGCCCACGTCTGGCACGCGCGTGCCGATCAAGCCGGTTTGGGGGTGCCGAATCTTCACCTTGTCAACGAAAGGGCGGTGTGGGGTGTGTACCTCGAACTCTTCCCAGCCTTCGACTGCGCGCGCTTTCAGTTCTTCGTAGCTGCCGATCACCTCGAATGTGCCGTCGGGGTATTCCCAGATCGGCAGCGCCAACCCCCAATAGCGTTTCTTGCTGATCATCCAGTCGTGCATGTTGCGCAACCAGTCCATCTCGCGCTCTTTGCCGAAGCTGGGGATCCAGTTGATCTGCTGCACCACTTGCATCATCTCGTGGCGCAGCTCGTCCATGCTGATGTACCACTCGTCCACCATGCGATACACCAGCGGTGTGCTGCACCGCCAGCAGTGCGCGTAGCGGTGCAGGTATTTCTCGCGGCGGTAGAACCAGCCGCGCGCTTTGAGCATCGCCTCGACGGTGTCGGGGACTTCATGCGCGTGCTTGCCGCTCAGCTCGTTGAAGCCAGGCAGATAAACGCCGTTTTCGTCCAGCGGGGCGATGCGCGGCATGCTGTGCGCCTTGCCGAGCTGATAGTCCTCTGGACCTGCGCCAGGAGCGTTGTGCACGATGCCAGTGCCCTCCGCCTCACTCACCTCGTCCCACAGGATGACGGGGTGATGGAATGGTTTGCCGTGCCGGTCCTCCCATTGTTTGATGGTGTCAATCACAACGGGCAGGTCGTCGAAGATGCCCTGGTAGGTCCAGCCTGTCATGTGCTCGCCCAGGATCTCGCCGAGCACTTCGTATTCGCCGCGCAAAATCTTAAGCGTCTGCGCGCCGAGAATATACACAGCCACTTCGCCATCTTTGTGCACCTGCCGCACCACGCTGTAGCGGATCTGCGGTCCAACGGCGAGCATCATGTTGGCGGGCAGCGTCCAAGGGGTGGTGGTCCAGGCGAGCATGAAGGCGCCGCTGGCGCGCAGGAATTTCTCGCGCGCTTCGGGGCTGACCCATTGGATGTGTATGGTCTCGAAGTGGGTGAGCTTGAAGCGCACGGTGAAGGCGGGGTCTTCGCGGTCTTTGTAGCCTTCGGTGTCAATTTCATGCTGGCTGATGCCTGTGGCGCAGCGCGGACACCACGGGATCACGTCCTCGCCGCGGTAAATCCAGCCGCGCTCGTAACAGCGTTTGAGAAAGCTCCAAATCTGGTAGTTGTTCTCGTCGCTGAAGGTGAAGTAGGAGCGCCCCAGCTCAGGGTCGCCTAGCCGACCGATAAGCTGCTCGACTGTGCCTTGAAAGGTTTTGCCGTCTCGCTGGAGCGTGATCGTCTCGTCTGGCGAGGTCACAATCTTTTCTGCCAACATGCGCAGCTCTTCGGGGTCGTCCCAGTCCATCCAGTAGCCGAGTCGGATGGATTGTTCTGTTTGCAGTGCTGCGCTGTTCAGCACGCGCTGTTTGCACAGGCGAACGAACTGCTCGACGCCAAAGGACTCGATGTCGCGTTTGGTCTGAAAGCCTTTGTCCTTTTCAACGTTGACTTCCACCCACAACCCCTGGCAGTCGAAGCCGTTCTGCCAGCGCTGGTTGTAGCCTTTCATCGCAAAGAAGCGCTGCCACAGGTCTTTGTATGTGCGTCCCCAGGCGTGATGCACGCCCATTGGGTTGTTTGCGGTGATCGGTCCGTCAATGAACGAAAACTGTTTCTCGGACTGGGCTAGCAGCTCTCGCAAACGAAAGAAAGCGCGCGTGCGCTTCCAAAAGTCCAGGACTTGGCGCTCCTGTGCGGAGAAATCAGTCGAGCTTGAGACTGGTTGAAACATAACGGAACTTCAAATCTTAAATGTAGCGAAGATGATACTACAATCTCCATCATCTCTGGAGCTGCCGCCTGCATCTATGAAGCGATCAAGCGAGCGACGACGGGCGCTGTACGGTGTGTTGATCGGCATTATCTTGTTGACGCTGCCGTGCTACGCGATTGGAATCGGTGCGCTGTTGATAGTGCAGCGTCCCGCGGAGGCGACAGTCACGCCCACACCAACGCCAATTTCCACTGCCACACCCGAACCGACGGTCACGCTGGCTGTGACGGTCTTCTTACTGGTTTCGCCAACGCCGGTGGCGATGCTCTCTGCCACGCCGCCGCCGACCGAAACGCCTCCTCCACCCCCCACAGTGATTGCTCTGCAGCCGACAGCGACGCCGACGCTCACTCCCGTGCCGACACTCGCCCTGCCTACACCCACGCTGGACTTCGCCACGGTTGCGCCCACATCCACACCCTCACCAGTGCCCACGCTGCCGCCACCGACGGACACCCCACAGCCTGTGGACACACCAGAGCCTACAGTCACGCCGATCCCGTTGGACACGCCCAGCGCGACAGACACGCCCATTCCCTAGCGCGATCTGGTGAGGTAGGGCTGCGGCGCGGCTATGGGGTTAGCGGTATGCTTTCGGCGGCGTTCGCGGTGTTGGGGCAAGAGTTGTAATCCTCGCCGAGCACGATGCGCGCCGCGGAGGGGCTGCTGGGGTCGGGTTGACCGATCACGTTTTGTTCGGGCACGTTAAAAATTTCGCGCAGGCGCGCGATGGGTGAGCCTTTGCGCGTGATGGTGTAGTCAATGATCTGGGTTTGGGGGAAGCGGTCATCCACTTTGCCAACACCGATCACGCGAAACCCCTCCCATACCAGACGTTCAGCAGCGACGAGTTCCATATCTGGTCTGGAGCTGCCGTTGTACACCTCCACGTGTGGCAGGGTTTGTGCCTGGTTGGTAGAAGGAGGCGCCAGTGCCTCAGCGATGAAGGGGATGAGCTTGTCGGTCTTTACCAACACAGAGGCGCCATCCTGGCGTTGATAGGAGCGCACGACAGGCCAGGTGATCACGCGGCTTTTGATGGCGATGTCGTCCAGACGGCGTGCGATGTCAATCAATGGCAGCAGGTCGGTCGGTCCGATGCTGGTCTCAAGGTGAGGGCGGAAATCGGCGTAGAGGTTGAGCGCGTTTTGCAGCAGGTTGCCCTCGCGCGCCTTGCGCAGCGTGGCGCGCAACACCTTCTGTTGACGTCGCGCCCGGTCAAAGTCGGTTGTGCTCCAGCGCGAGCGCGCATACCACAGCGCCTGCTTGCCGCTCAGCGTCACTTTGCCAGGGTACAGGTCCAGGTCTGTTTTGCCGATCGGTGATGTTTTGTCGGGGAACGTGTCGTGTAGCTCGCACTCGACCAGCACCTCCACGCCGCCGAGCGTATCAATGGCTTTGATGAAGCCCTCGAAGTCTATGCGCACGAAGTGATCTACGCGGATGCCGAAATTCTTGCGCATCACCAATGCCAGCAGTGCTGCTCCGCCGCCTGGATAGTCGCTGAGGTTGCCAGCGCTGTAGACTGTGTTGATGCGGTCCTGTCGCCCACTGGGGAAGCGCACTTGCAAATCGCGCGGGAAGGACAGCAGGCTAACCGACGGCACGTCTGGGTTGATGCTTGCCAGCATGATAGTGTCGGTGCGGGCGATGCGCGTGTCCACCGCGGCGTCGCTGCCTAGAATCAAGATGTTGATCGTGCCTGGCGCCTGCTGCAACAGCGGGGCGTCGTTCGATCCGACCGCGCTCTCATCCACCTGGAGCAGAGGGGTCTTTACCTCCTGCAGCGCAGCCCCGACGTCGCCTGGCGTTGCTGTAGGCTGCGTGACTTCGACAGGCGGCGTGTTGTCTGTGGATGTCAGCGGCTCCGACGGGGCTTCTTCCGTTGGCGAGAAGTTGGCGAGCAAAGTGGTTTCTGTTGGAGCAGGCAGATCGCTCGATGCAGCGATTGGCGCGGCTGGCGCCGCTTTGCCCCACGTCACCCCCAAACCAAGCGATGTCACTACAGTGACGAGCAGCACTGCTTCAGCAATGCGCGCTGGACGGTTGCCCATGCTTCAAGGCTACATTAAAACACATCTCCACGCCAGCGCTGTCGCTGGTGTGATGGGCGGCATCTTACAATCTGGCTTGACGTGAGCGAACAAAGGGACGCTTACCAGCGAAGGCGCAGCGGTGTCGGCTGGATCGGCGTTGCTATTTGGCTGTTGCTCAGCAGCGCTTGCGGCACAGCAAGACCTTCGCTGCCAGCGATCACACCAGCAGTGACGCTGCACGCTCCGCTAGCAGGCAATGCCCACTCGCCGACGCCGCCCACCTCAACCCCAAACCTGCGCGATGGGCGGTGGCGCCCCGTTGCCGCAGGCGTGGAATACATGCTGTTGGAAGCGACGTTTAACCAGCGGCGCGAATGGCTGACGGTGGTGCGCGTGCAACCAGGACAGGCGCGCTTTCGTGTGCACTACGAGCCTGAGCTACCGCGCCGCGTGCGTCAGTGGCAACGGGACACCGGCGCAGCCGTTGTGGTGAACGGTGGGTTCTTCGATGGGCAAAACCGCGCCACAGCGCTGGTGATCGCAGACGGTGTGGCGTTTGGTCGCAGCTATCGCGGCTTTGGCGGCATGTTCGCTGTGCGCAACGATGGCACGCTGGCGCTCTTTTGGCTGCGCGAGCAGTCCTATCGTCCCGATCCGCGCATCGCCCACGCGGTGCAGGGATTCCCCATGCTGGTGGTGAATGGGGAAGTGGTCAACGGCATTGAGGATAGCGGGCGACGTAGTCGCCGCACGTTTGTGGCGCTGGATCGGGCGGGGAATGTGCTGTTTGGCGTCACGTTCTTCGCGCAGTGGACGCTCACTGACCTGGCTAGCTATCTGGTGGAGTCGCCTTTTGACACCTGGCAGGCGATGAACCTGGATGGAGGTGGCTCTTCGGGTTTGTGGATACAACCACCGTACGATGGCGTCTCGATGGACTCGCTCGACCCCGTGCCAGCGGTGATCGCGGTGATGCCCGCTGGGTGAGCCGCGCTTAAACGCGGTCGTAGAACAGCAACATGGTCTTGCCGTAGCGGCGCTGATCGCCGAGCGCGAGGTGGCGCAGCGCCACTGGCGTGAACTCGCGTGGGTCTAATTGTACGATCACGCTGCCCTCGTCTGTGAGCCACTCGATGTTCTCGTCTATGCCCATCAGCGCGCGCAGCCAAAGTCCACGATATTGGGGCGGCGCGACGTAGATGAAGTCGAACGGCTTGCCAGGCTGGGCGCGCAGAAACGCGAACGCGTCGTAGCGCAGCACCTGCGCTCGTTCGGTGAGCTGGCAAGCTGCCAGGTTGTGCTGAATGGTGCGTAGGGCGAGCGGCTCGTTGTCAATGAAGACGACCTCGCGCGCGCCGCGGCTGAGCGCCTCGATGCCCACCGCGCCCGTGCCGGCGAACAGGTCGAGCCAGCGGCTGCCCTGCACGTCGCCCATCAGGATGTTGAAGATCGCCTGCTTGGCGCGATCCGTGATCGGGCGTGTGGTGGTGCCGGGCACGCTCTTCAGCTTGCGACCCTTTGCGCTACCCGTGTTGACCTGCATACATCACACTGTCACAAGTTGAGGGCGGAAGATCAGCGCCGCGCGCCAGATGCCCTCCTCTTGTCGCACTTGCCAGATGCCTGCTGTTGGAGCGCAATTGCCGTTGTCGAAAACAAACGCCGATAAGTCTAACGCAGGCGTCAAATGTTGGAGCAGCGCGCGGATGGGCGAGCCATGTGTCACCACTCCAACTACTCTACAACTGCTGTGTGCAATGTCCTGCAGCACCTGCTTCACGCGGTCGGAGACTTGAGTGAAGGTCTCATCTGAGCGATGCTCTGCAAGTCGTTCGTCTGCGGTCAATGTCACGCCGAGGCGATCCGCGATGATCTGAGCGGTGCGCAAGGTGCGCTCCAGCGGTGAGACGAACAGGCGCTCGATGCCGCTGCTCTCCAGAAAATGAGCGGCTGCCAGTGCTTCTGCTACGCCGCGCTCCGAAAGCGGCGGACCAGGTGGACGGTCGTAGGGGATGTCGGGGCGGCTGGCTGGATGCGCGTGGCGGATGAGATAGAGTGTGTGCATGGGTGATGGCGTAACCAGATGGCTACTGGCAGGTGCGCGCCGACTCCTGTAGCTTGCCTTTGGCGTTTGGTTCGTAGCACTTGCAGTAGCGCGCGTCAACCCCTAGCGATAGCCCGCCGCGCCAGTTGAGCACGAGCAGCTCGGAGCGTGCGCATTGGAGATGGGCTTCTGGCGCGATGACAGGCTCGGTGCGCAGCCAGCCGATGCCGGTCGGTCCGCTGCGCTCGCGGATCATCCAGACGCGCGAAGCATGCAACGGGTCATCTGGACTGATCTCAATTCCATCGCTGACGCCCAGGTAATACACAAAGCTAAACGCAAAGGGCGCAGAAAGCGACAAAAAGGCGATCAGCCCCACGCCGATGCGCTCCAACGTCAACTTAAGCCGCTGATTCACGGGTCTCCTCCTCAATCACCTATTGAGATTCTAATCCTCCTCAGCGTGCGCTCGCTGAGATTGCGCGGTGAATCTCACGAGATGGCTTTGTGCGCTTTGCATCTTTGTGGTTCAGATGCACCGCGCGGGCGCAGCGGTGAATGCTTCTCTCCACGCCTCACGCGCCGCCGCAGAAGTGCAGCTCGCCCCAGTCCTGGATGCGCCCGTCCTCAAGCGTGGCGAACAAGCCGATTTTGTAGCCGCCGGGTGGGAACTCTTTGCGGTTGAGCCGAAAGTCGTCCGCCTTGAACGGCACTGGAATGCGTCTGCCGGTTGTGCCCATGCCGCAATTCAAGCCGATCGGGTCAATGTGCATCTCCAGCGCGCGAATGCCGTAGATGTGCCATCGGATCACCAGCTCATCGGGGTTGCCCGTGTGCACAAACTCGAACGGCACAGGCGTGCAGAACGTGTAGCCAGGCGCATCGGGATTGAGCTTCGCTGCCCAGTAGGGGTTATCGGGACCGCAAGGGGGTTCGTCTGGTGTGGGCGGTGGAGTAGTGGGAGTTGGGGATGGCTCCAGCATGACCAGCGCGAAGGGCGTGGCTGTCGCGGGCGCCTGGATCGGCGCGGGCGTGGGAGTTGGCGGTGCAGCCACAATGGGCGCGCCCTCTGCCGAGGCATTCGGCTGCGCTAATTCGCTGAAGACCCATCCGCGCCTCCCATTCACGGCGACCTGCCACCAGCGCCCATCCGCGCTTTTGCCAGTGACGGGCAAGCCCTCGCCAGCGCGGAGCTGTCCCAGCACAGGATAAGCCGTGCCCGGTCCGCTGCGCAGGTTGACCAGCTCAGCAGTGATGGTCACTTGTGGCGATGGCGTGGGAAGTGGGAGCGTTGGGGTGGGCGATGCTGGCTCTGGCTCGGCTGTCGGGGATGTGTCCGCCGCTGACGTGGGGGTTGGTGTGGGCGGTGCTGGTGGCGTGGTCGGCGCAGCAGATGCAGCGACGCGAATCGTGACGAAGGCTGAGCGTGCCAGCAATGTATTCTGCGCGTCGTACGCCTCCGCGTGGAGGATGTGCTGTCCTTCGCTCAGGGATGCGGGCGCTTGCCATTCGACCCCGAAACTGTCGCTTGTGATCTCCACTGTCTCAATCACAGCGCCATTGAAGAAGATGCGCACCTGCGCCGCGTTACGCGCGTTGATGGAGCCAACAATTCGTAATGTTTGAGTCGGCGTCAGCTCGCTGTCGGGAAGGGGCAACTGCAATGTGAGCGTGGGCGTTGCGTTAGATGGGGCACCGGTGCATCCGCATAGCACTGCCAGCGCAGCTCCAGCAAATCTTAGGTGGTTAATCATCCTCCTCGCAGCCCACATCATTTATTGTGAGGAGTATAGCGTTTCTGGCGTGGGCTGAACGGAGAGCTCCTGATGCGATCGGCGCGGTTTGTTCGACTGTCACCATGGCTATTGCGCTTTGGGCTTGTTTGTCTTCGGACCTAGCGTGACCAGGACACGATAGATGGAAAGGAACAGGACACTACCACCGCTCACCCAGTAGAAGCCACTGAGTAGCGCTGTGTCACTGCCGCTGAAGATGGCGTGCGTCAGGCTTGTCAGCCAGATCACGAAGCTCAGAAAGTGGATCGCGCGCCAAGCTGCGCGCCCGATCCACTGCTTCACGTAGAAACTCAAGCCCACCACTGCCAGACCATACAAGCTGAGCTGACCCAGCCCCACCCAGACTGGTTTGTAGCCGCTGTAGTTCATCGGGATCAGGATTTGCGCCATGTCCGCGTTGATGTAACGGTCTCCCAGCAGGATCAGCGCGTGAAAGATGGCGAAGGCGAGGCCTAGTAAGCTGGTGTGCTGATGCAAGTCAAAGGCTGCTGGACCGCCCGGCCACAGCCGCGCCAGGCGATTGGTCATCAACAAGCCGAAGATCATCGAGAGCCACAGCAAAGCGTATGCTGCCACTGCGCTGCTACGTGAGAGGTGCCAGTATGCCTTGGGCTGCTCACCTGTGAGGGACGCGCTCAAACCGGGCAACCACGTCGGCAGCACCAGCACAGCTGCCAAGGCGCCGATCACAGCGCCCATCAACAATGCGAGCAGCGTGCCCAGCGGCATTGCTGGAGGCAGATCGGTGAGGTCGCCAGAAGCTGGTGCGGCTTGTGTCACGCGAGGGGTGGTAGAAGCAGATGGCTCGATGGGTGTGATTGGAGAGGTGCGCATGGTTCAGTTTCCTGTTGCGAGTGCGAGCGCAGAGATGCGCTGGCGGTTCTCATGATCGCCAGCAGCATCTTCAACAGATGTGTGCGGAGAAGTGATTGCGTGCGGCTGCCACTGGTGGCGTGCCAGTGTGGGCGTGCGCAGCACTGCGCCGCTTTGGTTGACCAGCAACGCTGCCAGCGCAGGTCGCGCTGCCAACCAGCGCAGCCCTTCTTCCTCGCCCACCAACAAGACGACTTTAGCGGCAAGCTCTGCAAGCGCCAGCGTTGGCGCGATGACTGTGACGGCGAGCAGGTTCGTCTCCGCCGGAGCACCTGTGCGCGGGTCAATAAGGTGGTGCTGCCAGCTCCCATGACGTTGCCAGCGACGGTAGTCCACGCCAGAGGTGGCGATGCCGCCTCGCCGCACCATCAGCAGTTCGAGGTCTTCATCTGAGGCGCGCGGATCCGCCACTGCCACTGGCCAGGGTGCGCCGTTGCGTCTCGGACCGCTGATGGCGATGTCGCCGCCAGCGTCCACCAGTGTGGGGAAGCGGCGCCCCAATTGTTGGGCGAGGTGTGCCGCAGCCCAGCCCTTGGCGCTGCCGCCCAGGTCGAGCTGCATGTTGGCAGGCAACGCAACTTTGCGTCGGCGCGCATCGCAGACGATCTGGCGCCAGTCGGGCACTGGGCTGTGTGTGGGTATGCGAGCGTCGGTGGATTCAGATGGCTGAAGCGACTGGAAGTCGCGGTCATAGCCGGCTGCGATCAGGGCGGCACCGACAGTCGGCGTCACCAGACCGTTGCTCAGCTCAGCCAGGCGGATCGCGTGTTGCAGCGCCTGCCAGAGTGTGTGACCTATGCGCGTTGATCCTTGCCCAGCGCGACGATTGAGCGCGTTTAGATCACTGTGCGGGCGGAAGCGGCTCAGCTTGTCTTCCAGCCGCGTGAAGCGTTTGCGCGCCCATCGCAACGCAGCTGTCGCGGTTGGTGAGTCGCTGTCTACCACAACGGTGAACGTGCACCCCATCGCCTGGAATTGCGTCTGCTGCATGCTTTATCTCGCATCAACGAGAGGAGCGTGTGCGTGCCACTGGCGCGGGTCGTGGCGCAGGAGCAGGGGCAGGCGGCGGCAGCACCACTTCGCGTAAGGGCGGCGTGACCTCGCGCAACGCAGGCGCAGAAGCCGCTGATGGAGCGACGAAGCGGGCAGCGGTTGTGTTGCCTGCAGTGCGCCCAGTCTTGTCAGCAGGTGGCACGCGGAGCGGCATGACTGTCGGGACAACTGCAACCGCTGGCGGCTCTTGCAACCAATCAGGCAGCGTGGACGCACTGACAGTGACTTGCGGCGTGTCCAGCGCTGGATCGGGGTCAGTTGTTGCCACTTCAGGCGCGCGTTGTGTCGTAAGCCAACCCCAGCCGCCGATGGTGATCGCTAGCGCTGCAGCGCTGAACGCCATCTTGAGTCCTTCTGCACCAGTGACGCGCTCTGGTTTGTGAGTGGTGTTCACTGTCATCGCTCGTCCTCCAGATGTGTGTGAGTCCTGGCTGCGTCAGTCGTCCTCCTCCTTCTCCTTGTGTTCCTCTACGTGCTCGCGCTCTTCCTCCTTGAACGCTCGAAACTCAGCGTGTTCTTCATCCTCGTCTTCTTCATCGTCATGCCATTGAAAGATGGGCGCTAAGGGTTGTGCTTTGGCGTATGCCACCTGCCCAGTGACGGCGTTGACGTACACCTCGCTGCCATTGCTGAACTTGACCTTGTACACATCAGCACCGTGTTCGTATTCTCGCTCTAACTCGATCACCTGACCGCCGCCAAGGTAAGCAGTGGCGATTGCTACTGCCTGATCCAGACTGATGCCAGCGCCAGAAGCAGCAGGTGCGGGGGCAGCAGGTGCTGGAGCAGCCTCCACTGCAGGCTGAGGGGCTGGAAGGGTGCTGGCAAGCACCGCGCCACTTTGCGCGTCCACGTAGATGGCACCGCGGTCGAACAGCACTTCGTAAGCAGGCTTCCCCTGCAGGCTAACCAGTTCTGGGGCGCGGCTCAAACGAGCCCCTCCAGCGTTTGCAAGCGCGACTGCTTGCGCCTGCTCTGGCGAGACTGCGTATGTTGGGGCTGACGCGACAATCGGTGCTGGGGTATTTGGCGTAGGAGACGCAGCAGCTTCCGCTCCGGTTGCAGCACTGTTCAGTGCATCTTGTGCTGCCGCCAGGCGCTGGTTCGCCTCTTCAAGCCTTCGGTTGGCTTCCTCCAGCGCTGCGCGATAAGCCGCCTCCCGTTCGCGAATCAATGCTTCGATTTTGGGGTCCACCGCCACTGCAGGCACAGTGGTGGGCGTCTCTTGCGCGGCGGGTGTAGGTTCGAGGGGTGGCGTCTCCTGGATGAGTCGGCTCGCCACTCCACCAATGATGACCAGCACAAATGCCGTCAAAGCGGCTGAAAGCAGCAACATCTTGCGGTTCATTGCTTATCCTCACAAACGAAATCTGTGCGCAAGAGTAGCGCTGTTCTCTTGAAGTGAGCCTAAAGTGGCGCTCTACTTTCTCAATCCTTTTCCAATCCTGGCGTGGTACAACCAGCAGCACAGATTGCGGGATCGCTAAAGTGGCATGAAGATTTTGATCGTCGAGGACGATAAGCGATTAGCTCAGTTAATCGAGCGTGTGTTGCGCCAAGAGCGCCACATCGTGGACGTGGCACACGACGGCGAGAGAGGTCTAGAACTGCTGCTGGCGGGCAGCTACGATGTCGCCATTATTGACTGGATGCTGCCAGGACGTGACGGTCCCTCGCTGTGTCGCGCGGCGCGCTCAGCGCGCTTACTCACCGCGTTGCTTATGCTCACGGCGCGTGGTCAGATTGAGGACAAAATAGCGGGCTTCGAGAGTGGCGCTGACGACTACCTAGTCAAGCCTTTTGCCTTTGAGGAACTGTTAGTGCGCGTGCGCGCGCTGGGGCGGCGCTTTCATCCGCATGTCGGGCTTGATGAGCTGCGGGTGGGTTCAATTGTGCTTGACCTACGCAGCCACACCGCGCGGCGGGGCAGCCGTCCTCTCAACCTCACCCCCACAGAGTGGCAACTGTTGGAATATCTGATGCGCCATCGCGGTCAGACGCTGACCCGACAGCAAATTCTCGACTACATCTGGTCGCTTGAGCGTGACGTGCAGCCGCAGATGGTGGATGTGTACGTCTCGTATTTGCGACGCAAGCTCAACATGCCTGGCGAGCTAGACCCTATCGTGACAGTGCGCGGTGTGGGCTATCGCATGGAGGCTGACGATGCCAGGTCTTAGGGCGTTGCGCTGGCAGTTTGCGCTGCTGTACGCCAGCGCGGCGGCGGTGATCATTGCCTTGGTCGGTGGAGGGGCATACCTGGCGCTGGCGCGCTACTTTGAGCAGGTCACGGACCTGGCGCTGCGGCACAAGATGGCGCACGAGTTTTACTCTCTCAACGCTCCTCTCCCCGCTGACCTGGCTTCGGCAGATGCGGATTGGTCGATCTTGCGCGCAAGGGGCTCCAGGGCAGCTGACAGCAGCCGAATGCTCACAACGGAAGAGGCAGCGCAGATTGCTCAGGCGGTGCGTGGCAGCTCCGCCAGACGTGTAAACCTTGAAGATCAGCGCTACTACGAAGTGGAAATGGAGGACGGCAGCGAGGTGTACCTCGATGCCTACAGCGGGCAGATCATCGGTCTGGAGGTGAAAGGAGGAGAAGCTGCAGAACGCAGCGCCTCGCTAGCGTTAAGCGCAGGCTCGCCGACGGGGGCTTTTGAAGCTGAGCTAGCCTCCATTTTCGTTTTGCCGCTCGATGCACAAGGGCGCATCTTGTTCAACCCTAATCCGGCTGCCTTGCCTGTGATTGTGGATCGGGAGGCACTAGCGGCTGCGCTGAAGCAAGGGTTTGATCTGCGTACGGTCACTATGCGCGACGGTCAACGTGTGCGCCTGTTGACCTACCGCCTGACGCGGTCGGATGGACCTGCGGCATTGCAGCTAGGGCGCGTGTTGACTGATCAAACGTCCGCCTTGAATCAGTTGCTGCTTGGCTTGTTGACTTTTGGTGTGATCGGCGCGGTTGCTGTCGGGGTGGTGGGCTGGTGGCAGGCAGGGCGTGCTATTCGCCCTGCGGAAGAGGCATGGTCACGCCAGATGCGCTTCATCGCTAACGCCAGCCATGAGCTGCGCGCGCCGCTGGCGCTCATCCGCGCCAGCGCGGAAGTAGCGCTGCGCGAAGTCGAGAATGCGGATCAACACGCTCTGCTGAGCGATGTGGTCAGCGAGGCGGATCACATGCGTCGGCTGGTGGATGATCTGCTCACCCTATCCCGTCTGGACGGTGGATCGCTAGCTCTGCATCGTCAGTCGCTCGCTTTGGTAGATTTTCTGGCGCACTTTCTGCGCAAGGTGGAACGCCTCGGCGAAGAGCGCAACGTGCATATCGCGCTGAGCAAGGCTAGCGGTAACGTGTGGGCTGATCCAGATCGGCTGCATCAGGTGTTGCTCATTTTGCTGGACAATGCTCTGCGATACACACCTGCTGGTGGCTCGATCACCCTGGCGGCTGAGCCAGTGGGCAAGATGGTGCGCCTGAGTGTGCACGACACTGGTTGTGGCATTGCGCCTGAGCAACTGCCGCACGTCTTCGAGCGCTTCTATCGCGCCGACCAAGCGCGCGCGCGCGCTGGCGAACACTCCAACGCTGGGTTGGGGCTGTCTATCGCCAAAGGGCTAGTTGAAGCACATGGCGGAAAGATCGGCATCGAGAGTGCGCTTAATGTCGGCACAACTGTGTGGTTCACCTTGCCGGCAGCTACATAGCAGGCGGGGTGCTTGTTCTTATCACCAGCATGGCGGTAAGATCTGCTTAAGGAGTGACCAATAATGGAGCAAGAAAAGCACCACGTGTTTGTGCGTTGGCAAGGCAGCCACAAACTCACCTTTGATGGCTTCACAGATAACGGCTACCGCATCCTGTTAGACGCCGCGCCACCGTTAGGCGGCGGCAAGGGCGCGCGCCCGATGGAGCTGCTGATCACAGGTCTGGCGGGTTGCACGGCAATGGATGTGCTCTCAATCCTCTGGAAGAAGCGCGAGCCCGTGCAAGGCTTCGAGGTGCACGTAGAGGGCGTGCGCGCCACAGAGCACCCGCGCGTGTATGTGGAGATCGAGGTCTTGTATCGCGTGTTCGGCGAGGTGAGCGCAGAGTCGGTGGAACGCGCCATTCAGCTTTCGGTTGAGAAATACTGCGGCGCAAACGCCATGCTGCGCGAGACGGCTCGCATCACCCATCGCTACGAGATCGTCGCCGCGCCGCAGACGGCGGCATGACCATTACAGAGGCTGAGCAAAGCCGTGCCCTTCGACAACCTCAGGGCACGGCTGGTCGAAGCCCTGCCGAATCGCGCGGGGTACGCCTGCGCCCGCTTCCTTTTCGCCGATAATTAAAGACTCAAGACGCAATCTGCAACGTTGAGAAGGAGCTGTGCGAAATTATGTCCACGATGACCGTTCAGGATGCGATGCATGTTGGCGTGGAGTGTTGCGACTCTTCCACCACAGTGCGTGACGCGGCGCGCATAATGAGCGAGAAAGGGCTGCGTTCGCTGGTCGTGATTGATTTTGACTGCGCGTTGGCGGGCATTATCTCCGAAACCGATATTGTCGCCCATCGTCTGGTTCACAGCGCTGAGAAGCCCTGGGACCAGATGACCGTTGGTGAGATTATGACCAATCGTGTGCTCACCGTCACGCCCGATACGCCGCTCCAGGAAGCGGCGCGCGTCTTGATCGATCATCGCATTCACCGGCTGGTCGTCGCTGAGCCAGACGACATGTGCAAACCCATCGGGATTCTCTCGATGGGCGACATCATGCGCTACATGATGCGTCTGGAAGGAGGTGAAGAGAGCGCGCCGCCAGCCAAGTCGTCGAAGAAATCTGGCACATCCACTGCCAGCAGCAAGAAGAAAACTACGGCGACGCGCAAGCAAGCCGCTGCGCGCGCGCGCAAGACGAAGACGACCGCCCGCAGCAAGTCGCGCTGAGGCAAACAAACGAACAGCCTCTGTATGTTGCACAGAGGCTGTTCATTTGCGGAGCGTGAGCAGTTGGCGATCATGCGATCACGCCAGTGCGGATCGCCTCTTTCACTTCGCCGATGGCTTTGGTCACTTGAATGCCGCGTGGGCAGGCGTCGGTGCAGTTGAAGACAGTGCGGCAACGCCACACCCCATCCTGATCGCTTAAGATGCGCAACCGCTCCTCTGCCGCCTGGTCGCGGCTATCGAAGATGAAGCGGTGCGCCTGCACGATCGCTGCCGGTCCGACGTATTCGCCGCGTGCCCAGAACGAGGGACAGCTTGTCGTGCAACAAGCGCACAGGATGCACTTGGTGGTGTCGTCGTAGCGCGCGCGGTCTTCTGGTGATTGTAGCCGCTCGCGCCCGTTCTCTGGCAGCGGGTCGTTGTTGACCAGGTAGGGCATGACGGCGCGGTAGTGGGCGAAGAACGGCTCCATGTCCACGATCAGGTCTTTCATCACGGGCAGCCCCAAGATCGGCTCGACGGTGATCGTGTCGCCCTCCTTTGCCACGTCCTTGATCAGCGCCTTACATGCCAGCATGTTGCGTCCGTTGATGCGCATGGCGTCGCTGCCGCAGATGCCATGCGCGCAGCTTCGGCGCAGCGCCAGTGTGCCATCTATGCTCCACTTCACCTCGTGCAGCGCGTCCAGCACGCGGTCGGTCGGTTCCACCTCGACGGCGTAGGTCTCCCAGTGTGGCTTGGTGTCCGTCTCTGGGTTGAAGCGCTTGATCTTCAGGTTAACCTTCATCGCACATCTTCTCCCTGCTTGCTGACCGAGTCAGTACTTTCGCTCCTGCGGTGGAATGCGGGTGATGCGCACGGGCTTGCTGCGAATCTCCACCTTGCCGTTCTTCCAGACCATCGAGTGACGCAGGAAGTTCACGTCGTCGCGTTCGGGGTAGTCTTCGCGGTAGTGCGCACCGCGGCTCTCCTGTCGCCACAGGGCGCTGAATGCGGTGACTTCTGCCAGCTCCAGCAAGTTGCCCAGCTCCCACGCCTCCATCAGGTCGGTGTTCCAGCGGTAGCCCTTGTCTTCCACGCGCACGCGCTTGAAGCGCTCCTGCAGCTCGTGGATGGTGTCAATCGCCTCTTCCAAGCCGCTGCCGGTGCGATACACGCCCACCTGATCGTCCATCGTCTGCTGGAGGGCTTTGCGAATGGCGCTGGGGCGCTCGGTGCCGTCGTTGTTGCGCAGCGCGTCCAGCTCAGACTGCGCCTTTCGCGCCGCGGCATCGTGGTTGATCGGTCGGAAGGAGGCGCTGCGGGCGTATTCCGCCATGCGGATGCCGCCGCGCTTGCCGAACACGACCAGATCCACCAGCGAGTTGGTGCCGAGCCGGTTCGCGCCGTGCACGCTCACGCAAGCCACTTCGCCGGCGGCGTATAGCCCCTCAACGATGCGTCCGGTCTCGTCCAGCAATACTTCGGTGTCGTTGTTGGTGGGGATGCCGCCCATGGCGTAGTGAGCAGTGGGCTGGATCGGCACGGGTTCAGTGATGGGGTCAATACCCTGATACACGCGCGAGAACTCGATGATGTCGGGCAGACGGGTCTCCAGGTAGTGCGCATCCACACGCTTGGGGTTGCCGTCCTCCTCGAAGTAGCGGTTGATCACTTCGGGGCGGAAGTCCAGATACACATAGTCTTTGCCGTCCACGCCGCGCCCCTCGCGGATTTCTTTGTAGATGTAGCGAGAGCAGATGTCGCGCGGGGCGAGGTCTTTCAGCGTGGGCATGTAGCGCGCCATGAAGCGCTCGCCTTTGCCGTTGATGAACACGGCGCCCTCGCCGCGCGCGGCTTCGCTGAGCAGGATGCCCAGCTTATACACGCCAGTGGGGTGAAACTGGAAGAACTCCATGTCCTCCAGTGGCAGCCCACGCCGCAGGATAGTGGCGGGCAGGTCGCCAGTCAGCGAATGGGCGTTGCTGGTCACCTTCCACATCTTGCCGAATCCGCCGGTGGCGATCAGCGTCGCCTTTGCGTGGAAGACGTGCACTTCTCCTGTGGCGAGCTGCACGGCGACTGCGCCGTTGCACTTGCCGTCCTCGATCAGCAAGTCCACCACCTGAAACTCATCGAAGAACTTCACATTGTTCTTGATGCAGTTCTGGTAGAGCGTTTGTAGGATCATGTGGCCCGTGCGGTCGGCGGCGTGGCAGGCGCGCATGACGGGCTTCTTGGTGACGTTGTTGGTGTGGCCGCCAAAGCGACGCTGGCTGATCTTGCCGTCGGGCGTGCGGTCAAACGGCAGCCCCATGTGCTCCAGGTCAATAACCGCATCAATCGCCTCGCGGCACATGATGTCCACCGCGTCCTGGTCGCAGAGGAAGTCGCCGCCTTTGATGGTGTCGTAGGCGTGCCACTCCCAGTGGTCTTCTTCCAGATTGCCCAGCGCGGCGCTGATGCCGCCTTGCGCTGTGCCGGTGTGTGATCGGGTGGGATAAAGTTTGCTGATAACAGCCGTGTTCACAGATTTGCTGGCATACAGCGCAGCCATCAGCCCAGCGCCGCCGGCGCCGATGACCAGCGCGTCAAATTGGTGATACTGTGGCATATCAAATCAACCTCGGTTTGCACACTGCGCCGCTCCTGCTCGGGGAGCTTTGAGCGATTGCGAGGCAGAGCGGCTGTTAGGTGCTTGAACGAGCAACTGCTTTTGTATTGTAATCATCGGCTGCTCTGGCGCAAGCGAGCTGAAAAACACTGCGTTTTTGCCCTGATTCGGATCGAACAAGCTTATCTCCAGCGCGTAGATGCCGGGTGGCAGGTCGTCGGGTAACCTCAGCCAGGCTTCGCTGTAAAACGTGTCGCCGATGCGCCACTGCCAGCCCTCAAATGCTGGCAAACGGTCGAGCTGCGCAACCGCTTGACCGTTCGCGTCGCGCAGCGTCACAAACGGCGCGAAGTACCAGAACCAGAAAGGCTCGTCGGGCAGCGCCGTGATGCGCCAGCCTTGCGTGATGGTGACCACTTGCCCTGCTAAGGCTTGCGCAGGGGCGTTGATGAACGCTTGCGACCAGCCCAGGTTGGTCTTCAGATCATCGGCGCTTGCAGCTGGCAGATCGCGCACACGAAACAGCGCCACGCGAGCGGGTGAGCGGTCGGTGCGATCTACCCCTTGCAATGCGCTCTGCCACACCAGATCGGCGTGCGCTGGCGGCTGATTCAGCCGTGTGGCGATCAGACACGCGCCGCCCTCCGCGCCGATCAGCCAGGCTGCCCCTTGTGCGGACTGTCGGTAAGTGGCGCGCCGCGCACGCGCCGACTTGCCCATCAGGCTGATCAGCCATTCCTGTGGCTCGTCGTTGCTGAGGTACTGGCACTGTTGGCGCGTCTCGCGCGCGAGCGCTCGCTGCCACCGCAGCGCCAGCGAGTGCAAACCATCGTGATGCAGCGGGAAGCGCGCCAGCGCCTCGCGTTCGCCTTGCAGGTTCCACGCCGAGATCAGCGCCGCAACAAAGACCACTGCCGACAACGCTGAGCCAAAAACAACGCGCCCGGCGCGGCTGGGCAAAAGCGCCCCCGCGCTCAGCGCTGTGCCAGCGAACGCGTACGGTGCTGGTGAGGCAAGGAGCAGATAAAACACGTGCACCTTCCACGACGGCATGGCGACGTTGCCGATCACCAGCGCGCCAAACGTTGGCAAAGCTGCCCATGTCAGCAAGAGCACATCGGCAGGTGCGCGCCGGGCTGCCAGCGCTGCGACGCCGATCACTGCCAGCATCTCAACAACACCCGCGCGGAGGTCGCTGAGCCAGTCGCGCGCTGCATAGCCAGGAGAATCTGCCTCGACGAAGGTGTTCTCAAAATCACGCCCGCTGGCGACGCGCAGCAGATGGGTGAGCGGGTCGAGGTTGAGCTGCCCGCTGGCGGTCACCTCGTTGTGGGCGTTGGGGTTGTCCAGCGCTTGTCGCAGCGAGAAACCTTCGGCGTTCAACGCACCGACATACGCGATCACGCTCGCCGCACACAGCGCTAAGCCAGTCAGCGCCGCGCGACGTGTTGTTGCCCGAAGGGTTCGCCAGCGAATCGCTGTCATTGCCAACACCTGTGCCAGCAAGCCGAACGCGACCAGATACGTTTGCATTGTCAACGCGGTGAGCGTCAGCCCTGCCAGCAAGTGCTTGCGGCGTTCATGCACCAGCCCGTTCATCATCAGCCAACACGTCAACGCGGCAGCCGCTTCCAGTCCACCTTGCAACCATGCGCCACGCGCAACCCAAACCGCCCAAGGGCTAACGCCTGCCAACAGCCCTGCGCCGAGCGACGCCATGAAGCCCGCGCTGCGCCGCGTGAAGTGCATAGCCACAGCCACCACCAGCACGTTTGCCAGCGCGTTGAGCGCGGTCGCGGTGTATGGATCAGGGTCCAGCGCTGTGAGCAAGGCGAGAAGGTAACTCGCGCCAGCGGGGTTAGGCAGCGAAATGCTGGCGGTGATCCCCAGCCTCGGCAGCTCTGACAGATGGCTTGAGGCGAGCGCGTCGCGGATGAGGATGCCCAGCCCATGCGGATATGCGCGATCCAGGTTCTGCCGCGTGAGTTCCAACTGATCGAGCCGCGCCAGCAGCGCCAACCACAAGATGAGCATGATCAAGCTCCAGCGCACCAGCGCCTGACACCCGCGCGAACGGTTTGTTGAGGCATCCATGTGCGGGCGCACATTGTAGGCGCTGCGGAGCACCACAGGTTTGGGTATGATCTGGCTATGCCGAAGCCCGGTCAGCCGTCAAACTATTGTTCCTTCTGCGGCAAGAGCGAGCTGCACGTAAACCGGTTGATCGCGGGACCACGCAACGTGTTCATCTGCGATGAATGCGTGCAGTCGTTCCACGACATGCTGATGGGCGAGCAGCGCCTCGCCGCAAATGGGCATGGCAGCGTTGCTCGCGCGCGCGCATTCCTGACGCCCCGGCAAATTTACCAACACCTGGAGCAGTATGTCGTCGGTCAGGAGCGTGCCAAGCGCGCGCTGGCGGTAGCGGTGTACAACCACTACAAGCGCATTGAGCACAAGCATCGCTTCGCTGACGTGGAGCTGGGCAAGAGCAATGTGCTGCTCATCGGACCGACCGGCAGCGGCAAGACTTTGCTGGCGCAGACGCTGGCGCGCTTGCTCGATGTGCCCTTCTGCATCGCCGACGCAACTGCGTTGACCGAAGCTGGCTACGTGGGCGAGGACGTGGAGTCCATCCTCACTCGCTTGATCCACGCCGCAGGCGGCGATGTCTCCCGCGCTCAACGCGGCATCGTTTACATTGACGAGATTGACAAGATCGCGCGCAAATCTGCCGACAACCCCAGCATCACCCGCGATGTCTCCGGCGAGGGTGTTCAGCAGGCGCTGTTGAAAATCGTTGAGGGCAGCCTGGTGCATGTCCCTCCCGATGGAGGGCGCAAGCACCCCCAGGCGGAGATGCTGCAAATTGACACCAGCGACATCCTTTTCATCGCTGGTGGTGCGTTTGATGGGCTGAGCCAAATCGTGGCGGATCGCGTCGGCGCGCGTCGGCAGATCGGGCTGCCCAATGTGCGGGTGCAGCAACCAGAACAAGCGCGCGCCGACGGCAATCTGCTCTCGCACGTGACCACGCGCGATTTGCTGAAATATGGCTTTATCCCAGAACTGGTCGGTCGCTTCTCCACCATCGTCGCCCTCGACCCGCTAGACCACCGCGCGTTGATGGACGTGCTCACACGCCCGCGCAACGCGATCATCACGCAGTATCAGCGCCTGCTCAGCCTAGACGGCGTGGACCTGGTCTTCACACAGGACGCGCTGCACACGGCGGCTGATGAGGCGTTGCGGCTTGGCACAGGTGCGCGTGGATTGCGGTCGGTGATCGAGCGCGCGCTGATGGATGTGATGTACGAGGCACCTTCGCGCCGCGACATCCAACGCGTCGTAGTGGATGCAGATGCAGTGCTCGGTCGGCGGTCGCCGCGTTTCTACAACCATGCAGGTCAGCCGCTCAACCACGCCGATCTCGACCGAGCCGCCTAGGGTTGCGCGCGCCTTTCCCACATTGCCTCGCATTGCGCGCGCGGCTGCGGCGTGGCGAGTGTGGCTGGTGTCTGCGCTCGCAGGAGTGGGCGCAGGGCTGGCGGTTGCATTGGTGAACCCGCTCTTCCTGCTGGGCGGCGTAGGGGGCGGCTTAATCGCTGCGTGGGCGTTGAGCGAAGTGCGCCGCGCGCTCTTCCTGCTGCTCGTGGTCATCGCGTTGTTGCCGCGCTTTGCGCTGCCTGTGCGACTAGGCTTCACCCCCACTTTCCTCGACCTCGCCCTGCTGGGGGTGATACTGGCGTGGGGTGTGCATCGCGCCCGACCGCAATCGCGGCTGATGTTGCAGTGGCATCCCATCACGTTGCCGTTGCTGCTGCTGGTGCTGGTCGCCATCGTGACTTTCGTCATTGGCTTGCCGAATGGCGCGCTGACGCCGCTGGTGCTGCGTCGCTTCGCCGAGCTGTTGCTGAGCCTGTTGTCTATCCCTGTCTTCATCGCCATCTTCCGAGACCCTGCGCTGTTCGCATTTGCCGCGCGCAGCCTGGTGTTGTTGGGCGCGTTATCGGCGTTGGTCGGCATTGCGCTGTATTTCATCCCAGATGACCTGGCGATCCGACTCCTATCGGCGCTGCGCCCGTTTGGCTATCCCAGCGGTCCGGATGTGCTGCGCTTCATTCGCGATGACCCTACGCTCATGCAGCGCGCCACAGGTCTCTGGATTGACCCGAACGCCTTTGGCGGATGGTTGCTGGTGGCTGGGGCGTTCGCGTTGCCGCAGGCGCTCTGCCGTCAAGGCGTGTTGTCGCGTCCGCTGGCGTGGGCAGCGCTAAGCGCGATTTTGGTCGCACTGCTCCTGACGGTTTCGCGCGCGGCGATGCTGGGCTTTGTGGTGGTGGCGCTGGTGGTTGGCGTGTTGCGCTATCGGCGCGCGCTCGCCCTGATCGCGTTCGCTGCGCTGCTGATGTTCTCGCTGCCGCAGGCGCAGGCGTTGATCGCGCACTTTGCGGATGGCTTCGCTGGGCGCGATCTTGCCACACAGATGCGCTTTGGGGAGTACGAAGACGCGCTGCGCCTGATCGCGCGCTATCCGATCTTCGGCGTTGGCTTTGTCGGCACGCCGGATGTGGATTTGTACATCGGGGTCTCGTCCATGTATCTGCTAATCGGGCAGCAGATGGGTGCGGCTGGTTTGGCGATGTTCCTCGCCCTGATGTTGACCGTGCTGATAAGCAGCGCGCAAACCTACTGGCGCATTCGGCACGACGACCGACAAGTCTCTGTCCTGCTCGGCGCCCAGAGCGCGGTGGTGGGAATCTTGTTCAGCGGCATATTCGACCACTACTTTTTTAACATTGATTTTCACAATGCTGTGATAGTGTTTTGCCTGGTCATCGCCCTGGCGGCGACACGCACGCGCGATCCAGAGCAGGTGAGCAACGCCGCGCCAGTGCGGCGCGCTGCGATGAGTTAGGTGTTGACGCAGGCTTTGTGCATGGCGACAACGTGTGGACAGATGGAGAGCTTCGAGGCGTCCCTGCGCACTACGGCGCGCGCCGATCAATTGCAGTGCATCAGCGCGTTTGTGCGCGAAGCTGCTCAGCGCGTCGGTTTTGACCCATCGCAGATCAACCGCATCGAATTGGCGGTGGACGAGGCGTGTGTGAACGTCATCCAACACGCCTACGCCCAAGGCAAGGACGGCTATCTGGAGGTGCGCGTGCGCGGCGAGCCGGGCTGTCGCTTGGTGGTCACGCTGATCGATCAAGGTGAGCCATTTGACCCTGCGCTGGCGCGCACCTATGATCCCTCCCAGCCACTGGACGAATCGCGCGAGGGTGGGTTCGGGCTTTATCTGATGCGCCAAATCATGGACGATCTGCGCTTCGAGTTCAACTTGACTTCAGAGGAGTTCGGTGAAAAGCCTTTCAATCGCCTGACGATGATTAAACACCTATGACCGCTTCTGTGCCGTTTTATGCTGAGGTAGAGATGCTCCCCGTGCCGGCGGCGACCGCGCTGATCCGCGCACATGGGCGACTGGACGCTTCAACGGTCAGCCAGATGGAACGCGCGTTGATGGATGCGCACCGACAAGGTGGGCGCGTTGTCCTGATCAACATGGAAGCGCTGCAATACATTTCCAGCAGCGGTCTGCGCGTGTTGCTTTCTGCGCGGACACAAACGCGCAAGCGGGGGGGCGACGTCTTCCTGTTTGCGCTCTCTCAACCCGTGCGCGAAGTGTTCGATATGGTAGGTTTCTCGGCTGTCTTCAGCATTTTTGACACGCTCGACCAGGCGCTTCAGGCAGCCAGCATTCTGGCGGGCAGTTAATGTGCACCATCGCCCGCTGGGCTACTCGCCGACGAATTCCACCAGTTGTCCAGAGGGCAGCCGCAACACCATCACACGCTGACTCATGCTCAGCTCCTCGCGGTCTAGCTCGATTTGGTAGCCGCCCAGGCGCAGCGCGTCGCTGATCGCGTCGAGGTCATGCGCCACCAGCCCGAACTGCACCGTGCCATCCAGGTGCGCGTCCGCTCCGACAGCGCGCTGCAACACTAGCTGCGCGCCGTCAGTTTGAAAGACGACGATGTTTTCGTCTTCGTAAGCGATGGGCAGCGCCAGCACGTTGGCGAACAGGTGACGGTTCTCCGTGAGGTCCTTTGCCCAAATGGCGACATAGCTGATGCCCGAGACAGCCATAGCACGTATTGTAAGCTTGAAGCCAACCGCAACACGTTATCGCCTCTCAGCGCACTGGTTCTGAAGCCACCGTAGGCGTTGACGTGGCGGCGTTGTCTCACACCATGAAGCGTCTCAGCTACAACGAGTGGCGTGGAAGCTCCCCACATGTGCACGGTTATGTTGAAGTGTGGGATGCCGTCTATAGCCCCCAACTCGACAACCATCGTCCTGTGGTGGTTTACCTGCCGCCCTCTTATGCGCACACCGACTGGCGATACCCTGTGGTGTACATGCACGACGGGCAAAATCTCTTTGACCCCACCACCAGTTCCATTGGTGTGGAATGGCAAGTGGATGAGACGATGGAACGCCTGAGCGAGGAGGGCATCGAGGCGATCATCGTGGGTGTGTGGAACACAACAGACCGCGCGTCTGAATACAGCCCCTTCCCAAACTGGTTTCGCGGGCGTGGCGAGCGCTACGTGCAGTTCCTCACCGAGACTCTGAAGCCGCTCATAGATGCGCACTACCGCACCGCTGGGGGACGCCGACACACAGGCATTTTAGGCTCCTCGATGGGAGGTCTGATCAGCCTATACGCCGCCTTCGTCCAACCAGATGTGTTCGGCTTCGTGGGCGCGATGAGTCCGTCGTTGTGGGTGGGGCGGGGGGCGATCTGTGCCCTTGTTGAACAGGCTGTTGCATTGCCAGATCGGGTTTATTTGGATCACGGCACACGCGAAGCCAGCCCACAGCCGCTGTGCGAAATCCTTCAGCGACGCGGGTATGTGCTCGGCGTGAACCTGTTGATGATCAGCGAGCGCGGCGGGACGCACAACGAAGCGGCATGGGCGCGACGCTTGCCAGGCGCAATGCGCTTTCTGCTCACGCCCCTGACAAGGGACGTGCAACACGAGTGAAAACGGCTTGCTATAATCTTTCGCAGTCGTTGACGCGGCAGCGCCTCAAGAGCGCTGCGGCTTCAACGCAGAACCGATATGAGTGAAACGACGTATCGAACGCGCACACTCAACTCGCCTGAGACACTGGCATTGCCAGCCCCTGTCACAAGACCACTTGATGACTCGAGATAGGAGGAGATTCAACATGCGAAATCGCAAACCCATCTTCGTTGTGGTTGCCGCCGCGGCAAGCCTGGTGCTGTCCGCTTGCGGTCCACAGCCAACCCCCATAGTTCAGACCGTCGTCGTTGAAGTGGAGAAAGAAACGGTCCGCGAAGTGGAAAAAGAAGTGAGGGTGGAAGTCACCGCCACGCCCTTCCCAGAGTGGACTGCACCGCATCCTATCCTGAGCGACATTCGTGTGCGCCAGGCGATTGCTCATTGCACCGACCGCAACGCGCTGATCGAGTCCGTCTATGGCTATCTGCCAGAGGAGGAGCGCGCCAAGCTCTACATGGACACCTTCATCCCGAAAGACTCCGTCTGGTACGCCAAGAACGTGGACCCCAACGCCAACATTGTGGACTACCCCTTCGATCCCGACCGCGGCGCTCAACTGCTAGAGGAGGCAGGCTGGGCGCTGCCAGAGGGCGGCAGCGTCCGAGTGAACGCCAAGGGCGAACCGCTGGCGCTGCGCTTCACCACGACCAACGCGCCGTTCCGTCAGACCTGGGGGGCGGTGTTTGTCAGCTCGTTGCAGAAGTGCGGCATTCAGTTGTTGCCGTCCTACATCCCAGGTTCGATCTGGTTCGGTGGCAATTCGGGTCTGCGCCGCCGCGACTTTGATTTGGGCGCCTTCGCCTGGGTGGGCGAGACCGAGCCGCCAGGCGTGACGCTCTACGCCTGCGATCAAATCCCGACGCCAGCCAACAACTGGAACGGTCAGAACTACATGGGTTGGTGCAACGAGAAAGCCAGCACTGCGATCAAGCAGGCGAACAACACGCTGAACGACAAAGAGCGCAAGGAACTTTACAAGGTGGTGCAGGAGGAGTTCAGCAAGGACATGATCTCGCTGCCGCTCTTCCAGCGCCTGGAGGCGGTCGCTTTCAATCGCCAGCTCCAAGGCTTGCGCGCCGATGCCACTGAGTATCACACCGCCAGCGCCGATCAGTGGGAGCTGCCAGGAAAAGATACGATCGTCATGGCGCTTGGTCAAGAGCCGGCGTCGCTGTTCCTGCTTCAGGAAAGCGCAGCGGTGGCGGTGATGGTTGGTCAGCTTGTCTTCGGCGTGGACACCACCCAGTACAACTATGGCTTCCAGGCGGTTGGTCTGGAAAATGACGAGTTCCCCACCATCGAGAATGGCGGCGCCACTAACGTGGAAGTGGAGGTGAAAGAGGGCGACTTGATCGTGAACGCCGATGCCGATGTGGGCACGTTGCAGGGTGGCAAGCTAGTTGACCGCGAAGGCAAAGAGCTGAGCCTGAAGGGTCGCAACCTGGCGGGCGAAGAGGTCGAGATCAAGCCTGGCGCCAAGCTGCCGCAGTTGACCGTCACCTTCAAGTTCAAGCCGCGCAAGTGGAGCGATGGCGAGGATTTGAAGAACGCCGACTTTGAACTGGGCTACAAGGTCGCCTGCGACCGTGAGTCTGGCGCCACCACCTACTTCACCTGCGACCGTGTGGTGAAGTTTGAGACGCTGAGTGATGGCTTGGGCTATCGGGTGACCTATGCTGCTGGCTATCAACCGCCGACGTACTATCTGCCGCCTTTCGGCTATTACCCGTCTCACCAGCAGATCGGCGACAAGACGCTGGCGGAGATCGAGCCGAAGGAGTTCAAGAACCTCAAGGAGGTGACTGATACCCCGCTCGGCACAGGTCCGTACGTGATCAAAGAGTGGCAACGCGGTCAGCGCATCGTGTTGGAGGCGAACCCGAACTACTGGAAGGGTGAGCCGAAGACCAAGAACATCATCGTGCAGATCTTCGATGGCGGTCCCGCCGCCGCGGTGGCTGCGCTCCTGCAGGGCACGGTGGACGTGGTCGGCAAGGAGACGCTCGGCGCAGGTCAGGAGCTGGAGACGGTGATCAAAGAAGGTGCGAAGCCAGATGGCACCATCACCGCTGACCCGATCCCCAGCCCAACCTGGGAGCATGTGGACATGAACTTGAACACGCGCTTCCCGGTCAACTGATCGGGCGCGCCATGCATGAGTGAGTGTGCGACTGCGAGTAGCCCTTGTCTTTGACAGGGCTACTCGCTTTCTCCAATCGGAAACAATGACAAACTATTTGATTCGACGCCTCGTCCTGGTGGTAGTGATGGCATTTGTCATCTCCTTCGCCTCGTTCGTGTTGTTAAACATCGCGCCAGGCGGACCCTTGGAGCAGCTCATCGCGCTGCAGAGCACCACCCGCCGCCCCGACCCCGATGAAGTGGAGCGCGTGATGAAACGCTACGACCTGGACCTGAGCATCGGCGTGCGCTTCCTGCGCTGGATGACTGGTCATCCGCGCGGCTCAGTTGTGATTGCCGGGCAGGAACTATTCACAAACCTCCAGGTCGGCTGTTTGAAGGAGGGCAAAGCGCAACTGGTCTATCCTGATGGGCGCATTGAAGAAATTAACTGTGCCAAGCCCGTGTATTTGCGCGATCTAGCAGATCGCCCCGTCAGCAACGGTGTGTTAATGCTGGATTTTGGTCGTTCGCAGCAACTGGCGCGCGAGCAGCCTGTGATTGAACTCATTCGCCTTCGGCTGGGTCCGACGTTGCTGCTGATGGGGCTTGCCACGTTCCTGGCGATAGCGTTGTCCATCCCTATCGGAGTGTATTCGGCGGTGAGGCAGTATTCGCGCTTTGACTACTTCTTCACCACGCTCACCTTTTTTGGCTCCGGCATGCCCACGCTGTTCACGGGCGTGATGGGCATCCTGGTTTTCGCCCTCCTCTTTAAGGATGCTGGGCTGCCGTATCTGCCAGCTGGCTTGGCAGAGTCCAACCGCGACACCGTTGTCCCGATCATCGGGACGATCCGGGCAGGTTCATTGGTGGACCGCATTTGGCATTTGATCCTGCCAGTCTCTGTGCTCACGTTCTTCAGCCTGGCTGGTTGGACGCGCTTCATCCGCTCGTCCATGTTGGAGGTGTTGCGGCAGGACTATGTGCGCACTGCGCGGGCGAAAGGTCTGATCGAGCGCGCCGTGATCATGAAGCATGCCCTGCGCAACGCGCTGATCCCGTTCGTGACGCTGCTTGCTGGTGTGTTGCCCACGCTGTTCGGCGGCGCCATTATCACCGAGAGCGTCTTCAACTGGCCTGGCTTGGGAAAGCTGTTCATCAACTCGCTGGTGGCAAGTGATTACCCTGTCGCCATCGCCTACCTGCTGATCTCCACCTTCCTGACGCTGCTGGGCTTTTTGATCTCAGATGTGCTTTACACAGTGGTGGATCCGCGCATCCGCTTGAGCTGAGGGAGGGTAACTCGCATATACATCTGCTTATGGCAAGCACGACCGCGACCATCTCTTCTACCGCGAGGACATCTGCTTCGGCAGCCCTGCTGCGCAAATCGGAAAGCCAGTGGGCGATTGTCTTTCGTCGCTTTCGACGCCATCGCCTGGCGATGGTTTCACTCACGCTGCTGGTGCTGATCTTTCTCGCCTCACTCGCAGCGCCCATTCTCGCGCCGTTCCCGCGCGACGCCGTGGGCTTAGCGCCGCGTTTCTCCCCGCCGCTCACCGTTCATAACGGTAGTTTGCACTTGCTGGGCACCGATCACGTCGGACGAGATTTCTTCACGCGACTGTTGTACGCAGCGCGCATCACGCTCAGCGTGTCGTTCTTCGTCGCCACCCTGGCGACTCTGATCGGCATGACACTGGGCGCGCTGGCGGGCTACTTCCGCGGCACCGTGGATGGGATTGTGATGCGCGTGTTGGAGTTTATGGCGTCCATCCCCGATTTCCCTGTCTTGCTGATTATCGCCTCCATCCTGGTCACAGACCCCAAGTTGCTGCCCATCCCCAAATTTCTGCTGGATTTTGTCGGCACATTGATGTTGCTCAGCCCTGTGGGCAACGAGCGGGCGCAGGTGGTGGTGCTGATCGTGGTGCTCACGCTCTTCGGTTGGACGGGCGCGGCGCGTCTGATGCGCGGCATGGTGATGTCGGTGCGGGAGCGCGATTTCATCGAGGCGGCACGCTCGCTGGGCGCCTCCAACACGTTCATCATCCTGCGTCACGTCGTGCCGAACGCCTTCCCACCGCTGGTCGTCACTTACACGCTCAGCCTGGCTGGCGCGTTGACCTCCGAGACAGCGCTCAGCTTTCTTGGCGTCGGCATCACCGACCCCACGCCCACGTGGGGCAACATGCTGCAATTCGCCACAAACTTCATGCTCACCAACTCGTGGGTGCCGCTCATCCCTGGCATCCCTGTGGTGCTGTGCTCGCTCGCGTTCAACTTCGTCGGCGACGGCTTGCGAGACGCGCTGGACCCTCGCCTGAAGATGTGAGCGGCACTTCTACTTCGCTATATCCCGAAGCAACAGGAGGATACCGACACAGTTCCCATGACGCTATCATCTAGTGCAGTGAGTGCTTCTCCCCGCGCCGCTTCCGCTGCGCAGCGCGATGACCTGATGCTGGACATCCAGGGCTTGAAGACCTACTTCTACACCGAAGATGGGGTGGTGAAAGCGGTGGACGGCGTGGATTTGTACGTGCGCCGCGGCGAGACGCTGGGCATCGTCGGCGAATCTGGCTGCGGCAAAAGTGTCACCTCCCTTTCTGTGATGCGCCTGATCAGCCCGCCCGGCCGCATTGTTGCTGGCAAGATCATCTTCGATGGCGTGAACTTGCTCACACTCCCCGAGCGCGAGATGACCAAAATCCGCGGCAACCGCATCTCCATGATCTTTCAACAGCCCACCTCGTGCCTGAACCCAGTCTTTCGCATCGGCGACCAGATCGCGGAGGTGCTGAACATTCACGAAGGTCTGGGGCGCGAGGCGGGCTGGGCGCGCGCTGTGGAGTTGTTGCGCATGGTGGGCATCCCCGAGCCGCAAAAGCGCGCCTATGCTTATCCGCACGAAATCTCTGGCGGTCAGGCGCAGCGCGTAATGATCGCCATGGCGCTCGCTTGCTCGCCCGAACTGCTTATCGCCGACGAACCAACCACCGCGCTGGATGTGACCATCCAGGCGCAAATCCTCGACCTCATGCGCGACCTGCGCGAACGCACTGGCACTTCGATCATGCTGATCACCCATGACATGGGCGTCGTCGCTGAAATGTGCGACCGCGTCGTCGTGATGTACGCAGGTCAAGTGGTGGAGCAGGCTGACGTGCGCACGTTGTTCAGAAACCCGCTGCATCCTTACACACAAGGCTTGCTCGGCTCAATCCCCGTGTTGGGGCAAGTGCGCGAGCGGCTGGATGTGATCCCCGGCACAGTGCCCAACCTGCTCGACCCGCCGCCGGGGTGTCGCTTCGAGCCGCGCTGTCAAAAATGCGAAGGACCCATTCGTGAGCGCTGTATCTCCGAGATGCCTCCGCTGCGCGAAGTGGAGCCTGGACACTGGGTGCGCACCTGGCTGTACGATTGAATCCTCTCTGGGGAGATTGCACAGACGATGACCGACAACCACGCTAAGAACTCAGATGTGTTGCTGGAAGTGCGCAATCTGGTGAAGCACTTCCCCATCAAAGGCGGCTTGCTGCAGCGCACCGTCGCCCACGTCAAGGCGGTGGATGGCGTCTCTTTCACCGTGAAGCGCGGCGAAACGCTCGGTCTGGTGGGAGAGTCTGGGTGCGGCAAGACGACGGTCGGGCGCACCATCCTCCGCCTCATTTCCGCCACTAGCGGCAGCGTCGTCTTTGAAGGACAAGACGTGTTGCGCGCCTCCGCCAGCCAAATGAAGGCGCTGCGCAAAGACATGCAGATCATCTTCCAAGACCCCTATTCCTCGCTCGACCCCCGCATGCCGATCGGGGAGAGCGTCGGCGAAGGCTTGCTGGTGCATGGTATGCGCGACGCGCGCAAGCGCAACGAGATCGTGATGGAGATGCTGCGCAAGGTGGGTTTGGAAGAGTATCACGCTCGGCGCTATCCGCACGAGTTCTCCGGCGGGCAGCGCCAGCGCATCGGCATCGCGCGCGCCCTGGCGCTGCGCCCCAAGTTCATTGTGTGCGATGAGCCAGTCTCTGCACTGGATGTCTCCATCCAGTCGCAGGTGCTGAACCTGCTCAAGGACTTGCAAAAAGAGTTCGGTTTGACTTACCTCTTCATCGCGCACAACCTGAGCGTGGTGGAACACATCAGCGACCGCGTCGGCGTGATGTATCTCGGCAAGCTGGTGGAGCTGACTGACCGCGATTCGCTCTTCCGCGACCCGCTGCACCCCTACACGAAGGCGCTGCTCTCAGCCATTCCCATCCCCGATCCCACTGTCAAGCGCGAGCGCATGATCCTGCAGGGCGAAGTGCCTTCGCCAGTCAACCCACCGCGCGGTTGTCGCTTTCACCCGCGCTGCCCCTTCGCTGTGGAGCGCTGCAAGGTGGACGAGCCGCCGCTGGAAGAGCTGCGACCAGGGCATCAGGTCGCGTGTTGGGTGGCGAAAGAACAGGTGACAGGCAGCATGAATTAGCGCTGACCATCTCTCTCCTGCCCAGAGCAAGCAGCGCGTTTGCTACACTACGCGCTGCTTGTTTTTTTGACCATGTCTGCGGATACACCTGTGCGCTGGTGGGCGCGCGTGGCTGCCTTCTCGCTTGCGTTGGTGCTGTCGAGCGGGTGCAGTGGTCTGCTGAGCAGCCAGACGCCGACGCCTAGCCCCACTGCGGCATTACCCACCGCGCGCCCCACACACACACCGCGCCCCACGCCGACGCTGACTGATGTCACTCCCGCTCCTGGCGCGGCGCTGTTGACCCCCACGCCGATTGTGTATGTCGTCGAGTCGGGCGACACGCTCATTGCCATCGCCAACAAGTTTGGCGTGAGCGTCGCCGATCTCATCGCGGCAAATGGGAACGTCAACCCTGCCCAGTTGCAGATTGGTCAGCGGCTGGTCGTTCCATCCAGCGCGCGCGATGTGTCGGCGGCTGCCTCCAGCCAGGGCGAGATTCTCCCCACGCCGACGCCCGTGCCGTTTGAGGTGCGCGGCTTGAACAGCGCGCGCACGCCCGCAGGCAGCGTGGACATAGTGGGTGAGGTGTACAACCCCACTGCTTTTGCGTTGGAGAACGTGCGCGTGCTGATCGTGCTGCAAGACGAGAGCGGCAAGCCGCTGCAGGAAGCGGTCGCCTTCACTGCGCTGGATGTGGTGCCTGCGGGTCAAAGTGCCCCCTTTCGCGTGCTGGTGATCGAGCCGCCGCCCAACTATGCGCGATTCACAGCTTTGCCCATCCGCGGCGAGATCAGCGCGCGCGGTGTCGGCTTGGCGTTGCAGCCTGTGGACTTGAATGCCCGCATGGAGGATGTGCAGTTCCGCGTGACCGGCGCGCTGGTGAACACCAGCGCGCAGCCGCTGGGCGCCTTGCGCGTGGTGGTGACGGCTTACGATGAGCAGCGCCGCGTGATCGGTTACCGCTACGTGCGCCTGGACGCTCAGCTTGCACCTGGCGAGAGTGTCCCGCTTGATGTGTCGCTCACCCTGCTCACGCGCCCGGTGGCGAGCTTCAGCCTGTATGCAGATGGCTTGCCCTGAGCCGTGATCACAACACGCTCGCTGGGTCCACATCCACAACACACGACTCTGGCAACGAAAGGCGTGCGAGCAAAGCCTGCGGTTGATCGCAGCGCGCGATCACTTGCCAGCGGTATTGGCGATGCAGCCGTGCGAAGAAGGCAGGCGCGGGACCGATCACGTCCTCGGCGGGGAGCATCTGACGGAGCTGGCCGGCGATGTGCGCACACCACTGGCGCGCGCGCGCTTCGTCCTCGTGCGCACACTCCAGCCGCACGAGCCGCACAAACGGCGGCAGCCGCAACTGGCGGCGATGTTCCATCTCCGCCTGGATGAAACCGCGCACGTCGTGGCGCGCTGCAAACGTGATGGCAGAGTGCTCAGGGTTGTAAGTCTGCACGATCACCCGCCCTGGCAGCAGGCTGCGCCCAGCGCGCCCTGCTACCTGCGTGAGCAGCGCGAACACGCGCTCGCCAGCGCGGAAGTCGGGCAGAAACAGCCCCACGTCGGCGAGGATGACGCCCACCAGCGTCACCAGCGGCAGGTCAATGCCTTTTGCGATCATCTGCGTGCCCACCAGCACATCCGCCTGGTGCGAGATAAACCGCTTGAGCAGTGCGTCGGCGCTGCCTTGCGCGGCGGTGTCGCGGTCCCAGCGTACCACGCGCGCAGTGGGGAATCGCTCGCGCAGCGCCTGCTCCACGCTCTGCGTGCCGATGCCGAGGTAGCGAATGCGCGCGCTGCCGCAGGCGGGGCAGCGCTGCGGGGGGCGCTCGGCGTGATTGCAAAGGTGGCAGCGCAGCCAGTCCCCTGTGCCAGGGGGTGAGTCGCGGTGCAGCGTGAGCGGCATGTCGTCATCGGGACAGCGCGCCACGTAGCCGCAGTCGCGGCACAACACCACCGACGCAGCGCCGCGGCGGTTCAGGAACAGAATCGCCTGTTCACCCCGCTGCAGCGTCTCCTCCAGCGCCTGCGCCAGCGGCTTGCTGAAGATGCTGAAGTTGCCGCCGCGCAGCTCCTGGCGCATGTCCACCACTTCCACCTGAGGCAGCGGTTGGTACGCCACCACCTCGCTCTCGCGCTGCAGCGCGGGTCGCACGCCTAATCGGCTCGCCTGGTCGCTGACGCGATGCAGATGGCTGCGCACGCGATTGGGCAACTCAAGCAGTCGGAGCGGCGGATCGGCAGCGGGTTGTGTCGCCAGGTGCCAGGATTCAAGCGATGGGGTGGCGCTGCCGAAGATGAGCGTGGCGCCCAGTTGTGCCGCGTAATGCAAGGCGACGCGCCGCGCGTCGTAAAAGGGTACGCTCTGTTGCTTGTAGGAGCTGTCGTGCTCTTCGTCCAGCGCGATCAGCCCAATGGAGGGCAGGGGGGCGAACAGCGCCGAGCGCGCGCCGACAACCACCGGCAAATCGCCCCGTCGGATGCGCTGCCAGGTGTCGTAGCGCTCGCCGGGCTTCAGCCGGCTGTGGATCAACGCCACTTTGCCAGGCAGACGCTCCAGGAAGCGGCGCGCCGTCTGGGGGGTGAGGCTGATCTCTGGCACAAGCACCAGGGCGCCGCGACCCCGCTGGATCACGGTCTCGACTGCGCGCAGGTAAATCTCCGTCTTGCCGGAGCCGGTCACGCCGCGCAGGAGGAAGGCGCGGCTTTCATCCTGTTGGAGCGCCTCCGACACAGCCGCCCACACTACCTGCTGGTCGCTGGTGAGTGGCGGGGCGGTCTTGGGCACATAGTCCACATCGGCGAGGGGGTCGCGCCAGCGCTCTGCGTCGCCGAGCACCACATAGCCGTGTTCCGCCAGCCACTGTACATCTTCGCGGCGAGCGCCCGTCTCAGCCATTAGCCAGTCTGCCCACATCAAGCCGCCCTGCTCGTGGAGGAATTGCAGCAGCGCCGCGCGGCGCTGACGCGTGGGCAGCCGCAGGTCGCGCGCTTGTGCGATGGTGGAAAGCGCGATCTCCAGCGTGGCTGCGTCCACCGAGAGTTGAACGAGCGTTCGGCGCACCGCGCGCGCCGTGGTGGTTTGCAAGATCGGTTCGCGGACGATGGCGCCAGCCTTGAGCAGGCGCTTCAACGCAGCGCGCCAGTCGCGCACGCCGCGTCGGCGCAGAGCATCCCGAAGTTGGCTTTCGGTCAGCGCGCTGCGCCGCGTCAGCACAGCGATCACCTGCGCCTCTGAATCGGATAGATGAGCTGGCTGAGAGGCTGGCTGCATCTCAGCCAGGCGGTAGATGTGCGATGAGCGAGGCGTCAGCCCTGGTGGCACCATCAGCGCGCAGCAGCGCCCCAACGGTGCGCCGCACTCCTGCGCGATCCACCGCGCCAGCGCAAGCTGTTGCGCGTTGAGCACAGGCTGCGGGTCGAGCAGGCTGTGGATCGGCATGGGCGATGGGGTGGCGCTGGATTCGCTACAGCCCACCACCACACCACAAACGAGACGCCCGCGCAGCGGCACGCTCACCAGGCTGCCCTCCTGCACGGCGCTGCGCAGTGCGTCGGGTAGGCTGTAGGTCAGCGGCTGTGGCACGGCGCGCGTGAGCAGCGCGACCTCGGCAAACGCTGTCTGTACAGGTGAAGGCATGGCAAAAGGGCAGAGGCGCGGGATCGCCCAGCGTGGCAGCAGCGTGAAGAAAGCGCTTCAGGGCATGGTCTCGCCTAGGGCGGGGCGCGCTGGGCGGGCGGGAGGCGCGTCGGTGGCGGTGCTGGTCGGCGCGTCGGCGCCTGCGCTGCTGGAAGGCGGCTTGGCGGATGGCGGGTCTTCCCCCCACACCTCCAGGAACATCACCGCGACGATTTCGCGGGCGAACGCCATCAGGTCTGCACCGGCAGCGCGCCCTTCAGGAGAGTTCAAGGCAAAGTTGAGCGACGCCATGTCTTCAAAGTACACGTCGTGGATCAGGTAGTAGGGCGGCTCGCCGCGCGGCGCGCCGATAGCCCGCGACACCGACGTGCGCACCACTTTGGGCATCGCCGCGATGAGCGGGACGTGGCGATGCGAGAAGTGATACTCGAACTCATCCACGTCCACTGGCTTGCGGAACAACATGCTGAGCTTGATCATGCGCGGCAAGTGTACCCCGCGACTGTGCCCTTGCCACAACACGATCAGCTTCCAACGTGAAAGCGCGTCTTAAAAAAACGGATCGCTTCAAGCTCTCCCCTCAGCTTGAAACGCTAATATCAACTGCGATGGCGAAAATTCGGTCTTCGGAGATCACGCCGGAGGAGGCCTATCTCTCTCGACGGCGCGTGTTACGCCTGAGCGCCTGGGTGGCGGCACAGGCTGCGCTGCTGAGCGGGTGTGGGCTGATGGCAGGCGGCTCTGGCGAGCCGAACACTGCTTCCACCTGCGTTGACCCGCGCGCGAAGCCGCTCATTGACTCACGCCCGCGCTTCGACGAGTTGGGCGCGCCCGCGAATAGCTGGGAGCAGATCACCACCTACAACAACTTTTACGAGTTCACCATGGATAAGGTGCGCGTGGCGGAGCTGGCGCGCTGCCTGCGCACCTCACCCTGGGTGGTGACGGTCGGTGGGCTGGTGCGCAGCCCGCGCACCTACGACCTGGACGATCTGCGGCGCTTCGGCGAAGAGGAGCGCGTGTATCGCCTGCGCTGTGTGGAAGGTTGGTCTATGGTCATCCCATGGGTGGGTTTTCCGTTGCACAAGCTGCTGCGCGACGTGCAACCGCTCGCCTCGGCGCGCTATGTGTATTTTGAATCGCTGTTCGACCCGCAGCAGATGCCAGAGCAAAACCGCCCGTTTTATCCCTGGCCCTACACCGAAGGGCTACGGCTGGATGAGGCGATGCACGATCTCACATTCCTCGCCACCGGACTATATGGGCACCCGCTGCCGCCGCAAAATGGCGCGCCCGTGCGGCTGGTGGTGCCGTGGAAGTACGGCTTCAAGAGCATCAAGTCCATCGTCAAAATTGAGCTGGTGAGCGAGCAGCCGCGCACGCTGTGGAACACGGTTGCGCCGCACGAATACGGCTTTTACTCCAACGTCAACCCCTCCAAGCCGCATCCGCGCTGGTCGCAAGCCACCGAGCGCCGCATAGGCGAAAGCGGGCGTCGCCCCACGTTGATGTTCAATGGCTACGAGGCAGCGGTTGCCTCGCTGTACGAAGGCATGGACCTACAGGCGAATTACTGATGTCCTCGCGCCTGGTCTTGCTGCCGCGCGCGGAGCTATCCGCGCAGGCGTTGCGCGTCGCTGTGCATGTCGGCGCATGGTTGCCATTGGTGGCGCTGGGGTGGGATTATGCGCGCGGCGGCTTGACGGTCAACCCGATCCAGGATGCGTTGGTGCGCACGGGGCAGGCGGCGCTGGTGATGTTGATGCTCTCACTAGCATGCACACCGCTGAACACCGCCCTGCGCTTCCGCGCGGCGCTGCGCGTGCGCCGCGCTCTGGGGCTGTATGGATTCCTCTACACGGCGCTTCACCTCGCTACGTTTGCTGTGCTGGATTACGGCTTGGACCTGGCGTTAATTGCACAGGCGGTCGTGGAAAAGTATTACATCGTCGCGGGATTCGCCGGCTTCTTGCTACTTGTGCCGCTGGCGATCACCTCCACGCGCGGCTGGCAGGTGCGGCTGGGCAAGCGCTGGAAGCAGCTTCACCGCCTCGCCTATCTGGCTGCGGCGCTGGGCGTGTTGCACTTTGCGCTGCTGACCAAGTCGTTGCTCATTCGCCCTGATGCGTTGTGGTTTGCCGCTGCGCTCGCTGTGCTGCTGGCGCTGCGGCTGCCAGCGGTGCGGCGTCGGTTCAGCGGTCAGTAAACGGGCGTGCTGGGGTCAATCTCGCGCGCCCAGGCAAGGATGCCGCCGCGCACATTTTTGGCGTTCTTGAACCCTTGCGCAGCCAGGTAGCGCACTACGTCGGCGCTGCGCGCCCCGCTGCGGCAATACACGAGAATCTCATCCGCCTGGCGCAGCTCGTCCAGGTGTTGGGGGATGTCGCGCATGGGGATCAGCTTGGCGTGGGGGAAGCGCACGATCTGCCACTCGTAAGGCTCGCGCACGTCCACCAGCCAGGTGTTGGTGCGATCCAACTCCGCCTCCTGCAGCCGTCGTCGCAGCTCGTGCACGGTGATCTCTGGCACGGGGTCGGCGCTAGGGGTGTTAGCGTGCAAACCAGGCGTGCCGCAAAATTCGTCGTAGTCAATCAGCTCGGTGATGCGGGGGTGCTCGCCGCAGATGGGGCAGTTGGGGTCTTTGCGCAGCTTCACCTCGCGGAAGGTCATGTCCAGCGCGTCGTAGAGCAGCAGTCGCCCGATCAGCGGCGAGCCGATGCCGGTGATCAGTTTGACCGTCTCCGTCGCCTGGATGACGCCGATTAACCCTGGCAGCACGCCCAACACGCCGGCCTCGGCGCAGCTCGGCACCATGCCAGGCGGGGGTGGCTCTGGATACAGGCAGCGGTAGCACGGTCCGTGCTTCGCCCAAAACACCGACACTTGTCCCTCGAAGCGGAAGATGCTGCCATGCACGTTGGGCTTGTTGAGCAGCACGCAGGCGTCGTTGACCAGGTAGCGTGTGGCGAAGTTGTCTGCGCCGTCCACGATCACGTCGTAGTCGCCCAGAATGCGCACCGCGTTCTCTCGCGTCAGGGCGGTCTGGTAGGGCACGACCTCCACGTAGGGGTTGATGTCGTGAATGCGGGCTGCCGCGCTGAGCACTTTCGGCTTGCCCAGCGTGCTCTGCCCGTGAATGATCTGGCGTTGTAGATTGCTCTCGTCCACTACGTCGTAGTCCACCAGTCCGATGCGCCCCACGCCCGCTGCAGCCAGGTACATCGCCGTCGGCGCGCCCAAGCCGCCCAGCCCCACCAGCAGCACACTGGCAGCGCGCAGCTTGCGTTGCCCTTCCATGCCGAACTCTGGCAGCGAAAGATGACGCGCGTAACGGCGCAGTTCCGCGCTCGAAAGATTGCCCAGTGCTGATTCCATCTGACTGCCTCAAGTGTAACCACTGTGGCGCGTGCGTGGTGCTTGCGTGAGTGGGTCTGGTGCAGCGCTGGGGTGCTGGTGTGGGGAGCATGATCCGATGCAGAGGATGAGGAAAGTCAGTTGCAGACGACGAAGCAATGTGTAAAAACATTTCGCCCGACTGAGAAAGCGATGACGAGGAGGATGTGATGGAGTTGAATCTCACTGGTCTTGCGGCAGCCCTAGCCACCTTTCTGGGCGTGTGGTGGGGGCATGTCGCTGTGCGTTACATTGAAGCGCGCCTGGTGGACATCCGCCCGGCGGTCGTTGTAGCCGTGTTGGTGGGTTTGGCGCTGTGGACAGCCGCGTTGCTTGTGGAGTGGAGACCGCTCTCGGCAGCGCTGGGCATCTTCGGCGTGACGGTGATGTGGGACGCCTACGAGATTGTGCGCCAGGAGAAGCGCGTGAAGGCGGGTCATGCCCCTGCGAATCCGCGCAATCCCCGCCACGCGCGCATTTTGGCGCAGTATCCATCTGCTACGGTGCTGGACCTTCTGGACCGCGATCCCGTGGGTCGTCCAGTCACTCCAGAAGAAGCGGTGAAATTGTTAGAGGGCGCACCTGCACAGCCTGAAGCAGGGCGTGCGGAATCGTTACAGAGCGTTGTTTATCCGAAGAAGCCTGTTGTGTGAGGCAAACGGAGCTGGTTGACATGAACTGGTTTGGACTGTTTATCGGCGTCGCCGCGTTTTTCGTCATTGGTTTAGGTTTTGTGTGGGTCATTCGTGGAGAGCGCTACTTCGGCTACCTATGGTGGCCCTATGTGATGGCGCTGGGAGCGGTGGTTGTGGTTGCTTCGTTGCTTTTCTCCAACGACTGGATCGCTGCCCTTGTGGGTGCGGTGGGCGCCTCTCTCTTGTGGGGCGCGACGGAGCTGAAGGAGCAGGCAGTGCGGGCTGAGCTGGGATGGTTTCCTTTCCGCAAGCAGAAGCTGCTGCCTCCGGGCGCAGAGGTCATCAAAAAGTGGCCCGCGCCGCACTTGTGATGCGTCGTTGGCTTACGGTGTCAGCGCGCGCTATCTGTGCGCGTCGCGCTGATGCGTTGTGCTGATCAGCAAGTGCGCTTGAGGTGAGCTGTGATGCTGCGCAAGCAAGTTCAAGTTGGTTTGCTCCACGTGGCAGTTGCCATGACGCTGGTGCCTATCAACTCCACGCTCAACCGCGTCATGATCAACGAGCTGGCGATCTCGGCAACGCTGGTAGCTGTGCTTGCCTCGCTGCCTTATCTCTTTTCCCCACTGCAGGTGATGATCGGCAGCTATGCGGATCGGCATCCTATTCTGGGCTTTCGGCGCAGTCCCTACATCCTGGCAGGGATTTTGTCTTGTGTAGCAGGCGTGGCAATTGCTCCGCAGGTGGCTTTTCTCATCAGTGATGACGCCCTGCCGGGCACGCTGGTGGGCATGTTAGCGTTTGGGGCGTGGGGCATGGGCTATAACCTTGCCGCCGTCTCTTACTTCGCCCTCGCTGCTGAAATCTCTGGTGAGAGGCTGCGCGGTCGCACGGTTGGCATCATGTACTTCATGATGATTTTGAGCATCATCTTCACTGCCGTCCTGGTGAGCCGCATGGTAGAGCCGTACAGCCCACAAGCGATGCAGCGCGCGTTTCTCGTCGTCGGCAGCATTGCGCTTGTTCTGGGATTGCTGGGGCTGATCCGGTTAGAGCGGCGCTCGGTTGCGCTGCCGGCTGCTTACGAGGCGCAAGGTCTGCGCGAGATGTTGCCCATCCTGCGCCGTAGCCCTCAGGTGGTGCTCTTCTTTGTTTATCTGTTTCTGCTGCTGATTGCGCTGTTCAGCCAGGACATCCTGCTGGAGCCATACGCGGCTAAGGCGTTCGGCATGTCTGTGAGTGAGACCACGCAGCTCACATCTATCTGGGGAGTGAGCAACCTGGTTGCGCTGCTGGCTGCGGGTCAGATGGAGCGCTTGTTCCCGCGCAAGACCGTCGCGCAAATCGGCAACCTCACTGCGCTGACTGCCTTTGTGCTCATTGTGATTTCTGGAGTGCTAGGCGCGTCTGCGCTGTTTTATGTCTCGATCATCACGCTGGGCGTCGGCACGGGAATTTCCACCGCGGCGAACCTCGCGCTGATGTTCGACCTCACCCTGCCTGGTCATGTGGGCTTGTTCATCGGTGCCTGGGGTGTGTCCAACGCCATGTCGCGGCTGTTCGCTAACTTGCTCGCAGGCGTGGTGCGCGATGTGCTCTCGTTCACGGATTTGAGCGGGTACGTGGCTGTGTTCGGCTTGGAGGTGTTGCTGTTGGCGACTTGTGCGGTGTTGCTCACGCGCGTGAATCGCCAGGCGTTCTATCGCCAGATGCAGGCGCCTTCTGTGATCGAGCGCGCTGCTATGGCGGGTTGAGTGCTGGCGCGGCGCTGGCGCTTATCTCAGCGCCAGCGCCTTTTCGTTGCACCAATTCCATCTTGCAGCGCTGCGCGATAGCTTTCCCACGTGAGCGCCGCGGTGCGCTGCCAGGTGAATTGTTGCGCGCGCGCTATTGCTCGCGTCGCCAGCTCCTGTCGAAGTGATTGATCGGTGAGCGCCACGCGCAGCGCATGTGTCATCGCCAATTCATCGTGCGGATTCACGAGAATGCCAGCATCGCTGACCACCTCTGGCAGCGCGGTTGTGTTCGACGCGACCACCACTGCGCCACATGCCATCGCCTCCAGCGGCGGCAAGCCGAAGCCTTCGTAAAGCGAAGGGTACGCTGTCACTGCGCAGGCGTTGTACCAGAGCGGCAGCTCGGCGTCGCCCACGCGACCGACGAGATGCACACCCGCAGCTTCTTCGTTTGTGGCAATCGCGTGCAGCAGCGCGCCGTAGTGCCAGGCTGGGCTGCCGCCGATGAACAGTTGCGCGTCGGGCAGCGTGTGCCGCAGGCGGCGAAAAGCCTCGACAAGCCGCGCCAGGTTCTTGCGCGGCTCCAGGCTGCCCAAAAAGAAAACGGCATGATCACCGATGCGATGCTGCACCTTGAACGCTGCCACTTGCTCGGGGGGCAGCGGCTTGAAGTGCGTGTGATCCACCCCTAGCGGCGTCACATCCACACGGTCGGGCGGAAGCCGAAAATAGCGCAGCAGATCGCGTTTCGTCCACGCGCTGATCGCGATCACGCGCGCCGCGCGGCGGCAAGACCAGCGCGTGAACAGCGACAGATAAAGACGATTCGCCAGCTTGTGCGCACGCGGCTGCGTGATGAAGCTCACGTCGAATACTGTGACGACGGTGGGACAGGGCGCGCGCAAGGGCGCGACGAAGCCAAGCCCATGATACAGATCGGCGCGCAGTTTCTGCAGCGCGCCAGGCAGCGCCGTCTGCTCCATCCAGATGCGCGCCAGCGGCGATTCCACATCGCGCCAGACCGCCTGCACGTGGCTGCCGATCACCTGATCGCGCGCGGAAGGGCTGACCAGCGCGGTGAATCGTGCCTGTTGCGGCTCTGCCAGCGCTGGCAGATGGCGAAGCATCTCACGCGCGTACACATGCACCCCTGCCTGGCGATACGAGGGGCGCCCGCTGAGCAAAAAAGCGCCGGCGACGATGTGGGTCATATGTGCTTGCGGAACAACAGCCACGCGCCCAGCGCCATCGGCGCGATGAACAGGACCAGCACCAGCACCGCCGCGCGCGGCTGTTGGGCAATCGCGCTAAAGACGACCGCCACCGCAATCGGCGCCACGACCAAAAGCGCGCCGAAGCGGCGCGACCATCGTTGTTCTTCCGGATTCATCCCCGCTACTCCGCTGCTGCGCCGATGCACGAGAGCACTTGCGTGGCGAACGCGCTCGCGCGTTGAGCGGCATCGCCGATGTAGGTGTCGGCATGTAGAAGCGCGCGCATGGTTTCCGAGTCGAGGTGGCGCGTGAGCTGCGGATCAGCGCACAGCGCGTCAATGAGCGGGTTCGGCTCGCCAGCGTTGATCGCCTCCCAGGCGCGCAGCGCGTGCGTGCGGATCACCTCGTGCATGTGTTGGCGGTCGGCACCCGCCTTCACCAGCGCCATCAACAGCCGCTCAGTGGCGGCAAATGCGCCGTACGTGTGCATGTTGCGCGCGATCTGTGCCGTGTTCACTTTCAGCGCGCGCACGACGCGCGTTGCTACCAGCAGGATTTCGTCCGTTGCGAGGAATGCCTCTGCCAGCACCACGCGGCGGTTGGCGCTATCGTCGAGCGTGCGCTCCAATAGCGAGTGCGCTGCGTTGTCCCACATGACGCGCGGCAGCGCTGCCAGGAAACGCGCCAGCGCGTCTATCTTCTCGGCGTTGATCGGGTTGCGCTTAAACGGCATAGCGGACGACCCCACCTGTTTCGCACCGAACGGTTCGCTCCATTCGCCGATCGGTGGCGACTGCAACACGCGCAGGTCGAACGCGAATTTGTACAGCGACTGCGCTAATCCTGCCAGCGCGCACACCACATCCCAGTCTTGCTTGCGCGGGTAGGTCTGTGTGGCGATGGGGAACGCCTCTAGCGCCAGCTTGCGCATGGCGCGCGCCTCGATTTCGTTCTCCGTCCCGTCGGTCAGCTCCAGATACGATGCCGACGTGCCCACCGCACCTTTGAAGCCTTTGCCGCGCACGGCGTCGCGCGTTGCGCGCAACCGATGATAGTCAGACCACACGTCTTGTAGATACTGCGCCAGGCGATAGCCAACCGTGGTCGGCTCAGCCGGCTGCAGGTGAGTGAACGCCATGCAAGGCAGGGCTGCGTAGCGCAGCGTTTGTTCTGCCAGCGCGCGCAGCAGCGCCTCCAGCCTGTGCAGTGTGAGGTCAAGCGCCTCGCGCAGACGGATGGCGTCGGCGTTGTCCTCGATGTCCATTGAGGTCGCGCCCAGGTGAATGATGCCGCCGCCGATAGGGCATTGCTCGGCGAAAGTGCGCACTTCTGCCATCAAGTCGTGATGAATCTCGCGCTCGATCTCAAGCGCGCGTGCGATGCTGGCTTCGGTCACGTCGTGCATGTGCGCCTTCAGGTCGGTGAGCTGTTGCGCGGACACGATGCCCAGCTCATGCTGCGCCTCCGCCAGCGCCACCCACACGCGCCGCCATAACAGCCGCTTGTGCTGTTCGCTCCAGATGCGGCGCATCTCCTCGCTGCCGTAGCGCTGCGCGAAGGGAGAAGCATAAGTGTGAATGGGTGCTGAGGTCATGTCGTGTGCAATTCAGGCATGTGTGGGCTTGCCTTCGATGTGCTGCGCGTCGTCTGTGGCGCAGATTTCAGTGCCCAGTGGCGCGCCGAGCAGCGCCTGGCGCACGTTGTCGGGCGTTAAGCCGCTGAAGATGCGCGCGCGCAGGGTGGGGCGGCGCTGCACGAGGATCAGCATATCGCGCACCTTGGAAGCCATGCCGCCGGTCACATCCATGCCGTGGCTGCCGCCGATGCCATGCTGGATGTCATCCCACAGCGCGGGTGTGATGCGCGGGATGACGCGCAAATCGCCAGCCGCGAAGTTGCGATGCACGCCCGCTGTTTCGCCAGCAAGCAACACATCGCGCACAGGCAAGTGATCAACCAGGAACGCAAACACCTCTTCAGTGGAGACGATCACTCCACCGCGTCGGTCGTCAAAAGCCACATCGCCCATCACCAACGGTATCAATCCATGTTCCAGCGCGCGGCGCAGCGGCGTCAATGCTAGCGTGATTAGCCTGCCGTCTTCGCAGCCTGCGCTGGCGGAGGGCGGGAAGCTCATCACGGGCAAGCCAGCCTCGTGCAGCGCATCAGCAACAATGCGATTAAGCCTCGCCGCGATCACGCTCACCTCCGCGAAGCCGCGCCACTGTGCTGGGGTGTGCACGCCGTGCCGTGTGCCGTATTGCTGCGCCACTGCGTGTCCAAACGAACCGCTGCCGTGACCGATGATGAGTGGCTGTGGGCGCGCCTGCAATGCGGTGCGAATCTCGTCCGCAATGCGCGCGATGACCTCGGTGCGCGCGGTTTGGGGGCGCGTTTTGTCGGTGATCAGAGAGCCACCGAGCTTGAGCAGGATCACGCTATCCATGCGACTCAGAGTGTATCGCGCGCCACACGTCGCTGCGGCGCAAGTCGCCGCCGAGCTGCCCAATGCGCGCGTCGTCATAGCCCAGCGCGCGCAGCGGCAGGATCACGTCTTGCCATAAATCGGGCACGTAGCTGATCAGCACGTCGAGGCTCTCGACGGGCGCAAGTTCATACACATCACACATTGCCGGCACAACAGCAGACGCGCGCGGGTCAATCGGCAGGACGCTGGCTCCGCAGCGCAACTCGCCGTTGCCGGCGATCACAGTGATCAGGTGGGCGCTGCGGCTACCGGTGTTTTTGGTGAACGCCCTGCGCGTTTGTAGCCGCTCAGCAGCGAAGTAGCTGCACGCCGCCCACAGGTGGTGGCGCACGTCTGCGTGGTAGCTCAGCGGGAGTGGCTGGATGAAATGCTGCGCAATGGGGGTGTAGTCGGTCACAGCGGCGCTTTGCTCCAGGTGAAGGGCGCGCCCGGCGCTGGCGGGGCGATCCCAGTCATACAGCCGATAGGTGAGGTCGGAAGATTGTTGAATCTCGTAAATCAGTGCGCCCGGACCGAGCGCGTGCACCACGCCGGGCATGTTGATCAGCGCATCGCCAGGCTTCAGGTTGACGTAGCGCAACGTGTGTTTCAGCGCGCCGCTGCGCGCCGCTGCGATCAGCGCGTCTGGCGTGAGCGACTCCGCTAAGCCGTGTGCGACCTGCGCCCCAGGCGCGGCGTCCAGCACTAACCAGGCTTCACACTTGCCGTAAGGCGCCTGTTCGTGGGCGCGAGCGTAGGCGTCGTCGGGATGCACCTGCACGGAGAGCCACTCGCGTGGCGCGAGCAGCTTTGCTAACAAGGGGAATCGCGGCTTGCCGTTCACGCGCGCGCTGCACAAGCTCTCTCCGAGCAGGGCTTCGGGCATGGCGAGCGTCACAGCGGCGAGCGTTTGACCTGCCCACTCGCCATCGCGCACTGTAAGCGATTCGTGCACCAACCACGCCTCACCAACGGGGTCGGCGCTGGGCTGATTGAACCAGCGCGGCAGGTCATCGCCGCCCCACACGGTGGGTCGCAGCAGCGGTTGAAGTGTGAAAGCTGGCAACGGCATCTTTTCAGCCTCACTGCACGAAGCGCTGCACGTTGGCACGGCGGCGCAGCTCGCGCATCCACTCCTGCAGCGCCTGTGTATGGCGGGCGCTCAAATCTGCTTCAGTCAATGTCCGCCCTTCGCGGGCGGTCACGCGGATGATGTGGTAGCCGGCGGGGCTTTGGACTGGTGGGCTGGTTTCACCAGGCTGAAGCTGAAATGCGACCTCTTCGACCTCGGGCCAGATGATCGCGCCAGTGCCGCGCGCAAACCAGCCCAGGTCGCCACCGCTGGGGCGCGTGGTCTCGTCGAGCGAGAATGCCTTTGCCAGCGCGTCGAAGCTGCCGCCATTTTGCAGCTGCGCGGCGATGCGTCGCGCCTCTGATTCGCTGGAGACCACGATGTGGTAAGCGTGCACATACTCCGCTGTGCGCTCCAGCGATGCCAGGATGTGGTCGCGCACGGCGTTTGCCAGCAGCTCGGCGCGCAATTGCTCGCGCCACTCGTCCAGAGTGTAGCCGATGGAATCCAACCACGCCTGGAAAGCCGCCTGTCCGCCGCGGCTGGCGATGAGCAGGCTCAGCTCTTCTTCTACATCGTTCTCGTTGATGGTGATGTTGAGGCGCGCTGCTTCTTGCGCGATCAGCGCGCGCTCGATCAACATCTCCATCGCTGCCTCGCGCAGCGCCACCTCGTCCAGTGTGGTTTGATCTGTTGCAGTAGTGCTAGCGTGCAAGTGGCGCATCGCGGCTTCCAGTTCAGCAATGGTGATCGGTTGACCGTTCACCAGCGCTGCGTTGGGGTTAGGGGTAGGTGTGGGCAGCGGGGTGGGGGAGGGCGCAAGCGTCGCAGTGGGTAGGGGATTGATGGTGACAACGAAAGTCGGCGTGGGCTGCGTGCTCTCAGCACAGCCAGCGAGCAAGAGGACACCCAACGCCACGCCTAGGCCAGCCAGACAGCCCACAACGTTAAAAGACTTTCCTTGCTGGGTGAGAGCGCACTTCATGCGGGTCGTCATGCCACCTCGTCCCAATTCGGTCCAACAGCCACGTCGGATTTCAATCGGACGCTGAGGGGGAAGGCGTTCTCCATCTCTTCAGCAATGACGCGCTTCACTGCGTCCACCTCTTGAGGGGGACAGTCGAACACCAGCTCGTCATGGACCTGCAACATCATCTTCGCCTGAAAGCCTTCTTTTTGCATGCGGCGGTGCAAGTTGATCATGGCGATCTTGATGATGTCGGCGGCGCTGCCTTGCACGGGGTGATTAATTGCCTCGCGCTCGGCGCGTCGGCGCAGCACATCGCTGGCTTTGGCGTCGCTGCGCAGAGCAGGGAAATAACGCCGACGCCCCATCACGGTTTCCACGTAGCCCTGCTCAGCCGCCAGCCGTCGCGTGTGATCCAGCCATTGCTTGACGCGCGGGAAGCGCGAGAAGTAGCGGTTGATAAAGTCTTGTGCCTCGTTGAGGCTCATGCCGGTGTTCTGCGCCAGTGCGTGCGCGCCCATGCCGTAGGCGATGCCGAAGTTGATGCGTTTGGCGTTGTTGCGCTGCATCGCGGTCACCTCGCTCATCGGCACGCCGTAGATGACGCTGGCAGTGGCGGCGTGGATGTCCTCGTCGCGGGCGAAGGCGGCTTTTAAGGTGGGATCGTCGGCGAGGTGCGCCAGGATGCGCAACTCCACCTGCGAGTAATCGGCGCTGATCAGCCGCCATCCCTTGCGCGGCACAAACGCCTTGCGCACTCGGCGACCCATCTCGGTTTTGATCGGAATGTTTTGCAAGTTGGGGTTGGAGGAGGAGAGTCGTCCCGTCACTGCGCCGGTCTGGTTGAATTCGGTGTGGATGCGCCCTGTCTCCGGATTGACCAGCGTGGGCAGCACATCCACATACGTGCCTTGTAGTTTAGAAAGCTCGCGGTGTTCGAGGATCAACGGCACGATGGGGTGTTGATCGCGCAGGTCGTCCAGCACGTCAGCAGCAGTGGAGAGCGCGCCGCTGCTGGTGCGGCGCGCGCCTTGCGCCGAAAGCCCCAAACGCCCGAAGAGCACGTCGCCGAGCTGGCGCGGCGAGTTTACGTTGAACACGACTCCAGCGAGCGAGTAAATCTGCTTCTCTAAATCGCGCAGCCGCGCGCTGATCTCTGACGAGAGTTGCGCAAGATATGCCGCGTCTATCGCCACGCCAGTGTTCTCCATGTCTGCCAGGACATGCACCAGCGGCATCTCCACATCGAGAAAGAGTCGCGTCTGCTGTCGTTCTTGCAGCATGGGCGCGAGCACGTCCGCCAGGCGATAGGTGGCGTCGGCGTCTGCGCCGGAGTAGTCTGCCATGGCGCGCAAAGGCACTTCGCGCGGGTTGATCTGTTGCTTGCCCTTGCCGATCAGGTCCTCCAGCGTGGTCATGTGCCAGCCGAGGTAGGTGTACGCCAGCGATTTCAACCCAAGCGGGCGCTCGCCTGGCTCGCACAAGAACTGCGCCACCATTGTGTCAAAAACCAGGCGCGTGATGAAAATGCCGACGCGCTGCAGAAAGCGTAGATCGAACTTGGCGTTGTGGGCGACCAGTTGGGCGTCGCTGCGTTGCAGCGCCTGGACGATGGGCTCCAGCTTGGGGGAGAAGGGTTGCAGAGTCCAGCCTTCGCTGTGAAAGGGCACGTACCAGGCTTGTTCGGGGTGGGTGCAGAAGGCGACGCCCAGCAGATCGTCGCGCAGAGGGTCGGTGCCGCTGGTCTCCACGTCAAAGGCGATGCGCGTCGCGCTATGCAGTGCGCTCAGCAGTTCACGGTATGCCTCGTCGCTGTCCACCAGTTGGGTGCGGGTGGGGGCGTTGGTGCTGCGCGCGGTTTGAACGCTGCCCAACGCAGCGAGCTGCTCAGCCTCGAAGAGCGCCATCTGCGTCTGCGCAGGTGTGGGGGAGCCGCTTGTTTCCTCGCGGCGATAGGCGCGGCGCAGCTCCTCGAAGCGCCGGGCGGCTGTGTTAAATCCCAGCTCCTGAAAGAGTTGATGCACAGGTTCAACGCGGATTTGCGACGCATCCGCGCTGCACGCAGCCCAGTCCACCTCAAGCGGCACGTCGCGGTGAATGGTAGCCAGCTCACGGCTGAGCAGTGCGGAGTCGCGGTTTGATTCGAGGGCGGCGCGCGCGCGCCTCTGGCTGATCGCGTCTAGGTTGGCGTAGATGTTGTCGAGCGTGCCGAACTGTTGTAGCAACTGTTGCGCTGTTTTCTCGCCAATGCCGCGCACGCCGGGGATATTGTCGCTGGCATCGCCGACCAGCGCTTTGTAGTCCACCATCTGGTCAGGTCGAATGCCCAGCGCCTGCTGCACTGCCGCCTCGTCGTATAGCAAGGTGTCCTCGAAGCGCTGGCGTGAGGTGAGCACTTTCACCGCTGGCGAGACCAGTTGCAGCGCGTCGCGGTCGCCGGTCACGATGATCACTTCCATGCCCTCGCTGCTGGCGCGATGAGCGAGCGTGCCGAGCACATCGTCGGCTTCGTAGCCTTCCGCTGTGAAGATGGGGATTTGCAGCGCGCGCACGATCTGCTGGATGCGCTTGATCTGTGCCTCAAGGTCTTCTGGGGCTTTGTCGCGTGTGGCTTTGTATTCGCTGTAGATGTCGTCGCGAAAGGTGCGACCCACGTCGAAGGCTACGGCGATGTAATCTGGCTTTTGTTCGCGCCAGACCTTGAGCAGCATGTTGGTGAAGGCAAAAGCGGCGCCAGTGAGCTCCACGCGACCGTCGGGGTGCGTGACGGAGAGCGGCTCGCTCTTGTTGTTCGCCATCGCGAAGTAAGCGCGATAGGCGAGCGAGTGTCCATCAATCAGCAAAAGGCGCGGCTTCTGTGTCATGCGTTTGATTGTGTCGCTGCACGCTTGCAGCGACAGATCGCATTTTATCGCTCAGACGATGCCGACGTGGATCGCCATTGTGCCCAGTCCGAGCAGTCGGTAGCTCACGTCGTGGTAGCCAGCCTGTTGCATTAGGCGCTTGAGCGGCTCGGCAGGTGGAAAGCGCGAGAGCGAGTTGGGCAAGTAACGATAGGCGTTCAAATCGCCCGCGATCACCCCGCCGATGATCGGCACGAGGCGGTAGAAGTACACGTGGAACGCTTGCTTGAAGATGGGCGTTTGTGGATGCGTGATCTCCATGCACACAACGCGCCCGCCTGGTTTGACCACGCGGCGCATCTCTTGCAGGCAGAGCGGCAGGTCCACCACGTTGCGCAAGAGGAAGGCATTGGTGCAACCGTCGAAGGTGGCGTCTGGGAAGGGCAGGCGCAGCGCGTCTGCAACCAGCCAGTCGCAACCGAGTTCATGGCGCGCTTGTGCCTTGCGGACGCCTGCGCGCAGGATCGGCTCGGAGAAGTCCGCTGCAATGACGCGGGCGTTGGGGTAAGCCTCGCGCACGGCGAGCGCCAGATCGCCCGTGCCGGTGGCGAGGTCGAGGATCAGGCGTGGCGCGTTGTCGAGCTGGAGCATCCGCGCGGCGGTTTGTCGCCAGCGCTGATCGCGTCCCGCTGTCATCACGCGGTTCATCAAGTCGTAGCGAGGGGTGATGCGCGCAAACATGCGCTGAATGTGTCGCGCGCGGGCTTGGGGGTCGGTCATCGCAGCGGGCGGTGTCTCTGAGGAGGTTGTCTTTCGCATTGCTAATGCGAAGGCGATCTTAACCAGCAATCTCAAGCGCCTCTAGAGAGTTTGCGTCTGGCTCAGGTTGAGCCTGATTTCATGTGCCTTCGGAGGATTTTGCTAGCTCCAGGAAGAATCGGTTGGTGTGATCTGACGGCTGATCTGACAGCTTCACTCTGTTGAACACGGCGCGGCTTCTCCAGTGCCAGACCAATGCGACCGCGCGTGATCGGAGACCTCCCCTGCTGCATGCCACAGCCTCAAAGAACTGCGCCTCGCGGCGGTAGTCGCCCGCGAAGCACAATCGAGACTGGCAGGCACCGCTGCGCTCGACCATTTGCCGAATCTCTTCCATGTCGGGCAAGCCGTACAGCACGTGCTCGCTGAGGTAAGGGTGGAGCTTGCCAGTGGATTGTGTGAATAGCGCGTTCAGTCGCGCCTCCGTCTCGGCGTGACCTGGGCTGCCAAAGGGTGCAGCAAGAATGACTGCGCTATTGCTCACGCGCAGGCATTCTTGCACAAACGACAATCGCCGTTCGCGCGGGATGTGCTCCAGCGTGTCAATGGCGACGACAATATCAAAAGCCTCATCTGCAAAAGGCAGCCTCGTACCATCGTAGAGCACATCGCCGCTGCCGTCCACGTTTGCGCTGAAGACGGCGCATGATGCGAACTGACTCAACAGCCCCATCCTGCCGCCCACATCCAGCACGCGCACGTTGGGCTTGCGCGCGCTGTGATCGGCGATCCATCGTCCAACGACGAAGTGGCGCTCGAAGAGGTCGTAGGGCAGCAACCAGTGAGAGACTTTCATACGCCTTTTGCCTGCACCAGGTCGCTCAGTATCTGGCGGTAGCGTGGGGCGAGCGCGTCCCAGTCATAATGCAGACGCGCCTTTTGCCGACCAGCCGATCCGAGCGCGTGTCGCAACTCTGACGACTTGCCGAGGGTAATCAATGCCTGCGCGAGATCGCTGGCGTCGCCGTTGTTGACGAGCCAGCCATCTTTGCCGTGTGTCATGATGCTGGCTGAGGCGCTGGCGCGTGTGCCAATCACTGCTTTGCCCGCCGCCCATCCCTCTACGATCACGATGCCGAACGATTCGCGGTCAGAGAGATGAACGACGATGTCGGTCGCGGCAAATAGGGCGGGCTTGGCTTGCTCGCTGAAATCGGTAATGACCGCGACGCGATCCGCATGTGGAAGCGAGCGGATACGCGCCTCTAGTGCTGGTGTGTGCAAAGTGCCCGCTCCTGCGAACAGCAGCCTGGCATGAGGAAGCTGACGCCATACGATGGGCATTGCCTCTAGCAACACATCGGGACGCTTATAAGCCGTCAGACGCCCGATCATGCCGATCACCAAATCGTCTCGGGTCCAGCCCATGCGCTGTCGAAATGCGCGCCCAGCGTCAGGCGTGTCGAATTGTTTTGTGTCCGCCCCACCACCGAGCACGTGCAAGTGTGCGCCAGGGCAGCGCGGTGCGAGGAAGTCGCGCTCGTACGCGCTTAAAGCCAGGTAGGCTTGTGACTGCGCGATGGCGCGATACATGCGCGGCAGATCGTAGCTCCATCTGTCGGTCGGATGCACAGTGCCGATAAGCGCTACGGGTCGTCTGGAGGATCGCCCAGCTGCGAGCGCATCGTACATGTGGATCATCGGGAAGGACGCAGCCACGATCACATCGGCTGGGTGTCTCTGAATGGCTGTGCGGAGACCTGGAACGATCGGTCCGAAATACAAACCTCGTAACCAGTCTTGCCCAGGCAGCCTGAGTTTGTGCGCGATCCGCGCGAGGTTGAGACGAACCCAGCTTAAGCGGTTGAACACAGGAAACCGGCGCACGCGCACACCGTTGAGCAACACCTCGCCTGACGGCAGTCGTGGCTGATGCGCATTGATGAACAATTCGCAGGAGTAGGCGTCGGTGGTGAAGATGGTTACATGATCGCCCGCGTGCGCAACAAATCGCTCTGCCAGAGACTGCACAAGCCACTGCACGCCCCCTTTTGATGGAAAGTATGCGTGGGTCACGAAGAGGATGCGCATGTCTATCTGCTCGCGCTTATCTGTCTGCGATACACTGCTCGTAAATCTGTTTATGTTGTTGCAGAAAGCGATCTGTTTGACCCGCGACTGATGCCTGCAACTTTTGAGGTGAGAAGAGACTATACCGAGCTTGCAGCTCATCTAAACCCGCAAGCAAATCAGCAACGTTCATCTGGTGAATCACAACCCCTAACCCCATTTGCTCAACCCAGCTTGCCATGGGCACTGTTCGACTGACCAACACAGGCTTGCCAGCAGCCAGCGATTCCAGGAGCGAGTGCGGGTATGCCTTGACCAGGTCGCTGCGCGCAGCCAGCACGATGCTGGCGTTTGCCAATGCCAGGATGCGGTTGACATCCACCCGCTCGTTTAGCACGTGGACGCGATCTGCAACCCCCAGAGAGTTGACACGCCGCATCATCTCTTCTAGCAGTATGCCGCGCCAAAGAAATATGATGCGCAAGTCCCGACGGCGCTGAACAGCTTCCAGCAGCGTGTCCACACCTTTAGTCTTGAATTGCTCGCGCGTCCAAGGTGCGGAGCCGGCAAGCAGTGTGAATGGTGCGTGTTCGGGTGGGGGGGTATATGAAAACTTGCCTGCATCTATCGCGGGATGAATACACCGCGTCTGCGCAATTCCCCATGATTCCAGGCGCGCTCGATCGGCTTCGCTAAAAACGATGATCGCCTTGACAAAGCGAGATAGCTGAAGCGCCATGCGTTGATGTGTGTCGCAAACGCTGCCGACTACCGTGTAGATCACTGGACGCTTGAGCAGGCGCAGCGAGGGGAACGGGAAAGGGTCGGGGTTGAAGATGTGGTGGAAGTCTGCCAGCCGCTCTGCGCGCCATAGTGTAGGGAGCTGATGCAACCCCCACAGCGCGCGCGGGATGCGGGTGCCTGGTTTGCGCACAGGATATAGGTGGACTTGCTTCCCTGGCGCGATGCGTTGCAGCAAACGCACATCCTGCGCCACCGCTTCGCAATCTGCCATCGGTGATGCTGGCATGGTGAGGTGATACAGCGCGCGCATCACAACACTTGCCCTCGCGTTACTCTGGCATTTTGTCCACCAAACCGCCCGCGCCATCCGTCGAGGCAGCCCAGACCAATCGCGCGCGCACGCGCGAGCTGTCGTCGGGCGAGTGAGGCGCTTATCTCACCGAGTGCGGCGAAAGTCCACAGTGTGAAGAGTGCAATCCGCAGCCTGTGATGAAACTTGCGAATGTAGCGAAAGCGATTGCGGATCACGTAGTAAGCATGAAGTTGCTGTCGCACGGAGGCGGAACGGTTTATGGCGTGCAAGGCGACTGCTGATCCGATGACAGCACACAGCCAACCCGCCTGTTTGGCTCTGGCGCACAGGTCAGCAAGCTCGCCACCGAAGAAGTAGGCTTCGTCTAACAAGCCCACCGCGTGAAGCACCTGCGTGCGGATCATGACGCAGGTGCCTGGCACGTAGTCCACAAAGCGCACTTCGTCCGGTCGAAGCGGCGTCAGATGATGCGATACAAGATTGCGCGCGATGTCTCGCCCTCCTGCCGATAGCAAGCGATGGGGAGCGGCAGCGTCCACCAGCACGGGTCCGACAACGCCAATTTGGTCTTGCTGCTCCAGTGTGAGCTGCATCTGATGCACTGCTTCGGCCTCAATGTGTGCGTCGTTGTTCAACAGCATCACGGCGCTACAACGTGAATGAAGCGCGCGCGTCAGCGCCAGGTTGTTGCCTCCGGCGAACCCGAGATTCACTTCGCTTCGGATAAGCTCCACCTGCGCTGGCAATGCAGAGGCGAGCCGTTGCCAGTCTGAGCTATGCGAGCCATTGTCCACCACCCAGATATGCAAGTCACTGATCCGCCAGGCTTGCACGCGGCGAACACACGCAATGGTGTCTTCTGATTGGTTCCAATTCAAGATGATGACGCCCAAGGTCATGAGAAGACTGCGAACTAGCTGACGACACAGCGATAGTAGCTTGAACCTCGGTCACAGCGTCGCGGATTAGCTGGCAGTTCGTTCTCTGCCTGGTCGAGGATGCGCCAGCCTGCTTCCGCGAGCCAGCGACCCAGCGCGGTGTGGGTGAAGCGGCTGCCGTGTCTCCAACCTGGCGCTGGAGATACAAAATAGTTGGGGTCTTCTGACTCAAGAGTGACTACGCTCTGTACAACGAGGTAGCCGCGCGCTATCCTTCGCAAGGCGTGGAGAAACGCTCGCGGGTCAGTGAGGTGATAGAGGCCCCCTGCGCACAAGATCAAGTCGTAGCGATGGTCCGACTGCACAAAATCCCATACGTCAGCAATTTCAAAACGCAAGTTTGGCAGATTGAGCAGACGCGCTGCTGTTCGCGCCCGCGCGACCTCTTTCTCGTCCAGGTCGACGCCGGTGATCTGCGCTGCTGAGGATAATGCCGCCAGTAAGCAAGCGTAGTATCCATCGGCGCAGAATAAATCCAGACATACTGGGGCATCGGTTCGCAGGTCGTGCAGGCAACAGCGCAAAAAGTCCTCAATCACGCGCTCTTTTACGCGCTGGTTCAGGACGTGTGCTGGCGGCTGAGGTTTGAGAAGCTGGCGCAGCGAAAAGCGCTCCCCTTTCTCCACATAGTGCGGGTCAAATCGTCGGCGAAGGGGATTGAGCAGTGCAGCCAGTACGTCTGCGCGACGTGGTGGGAAGTGGGTTTGCAAGCCAAGCCGTGAGAAGTCGTGATACCATGGCTGTAGTGCGCGCACTTCAGCGTGGGTCGGCTGCATTGCGCTGAGATTTTAACATGCCCCTTGAGAAGCATATGCCTCACGTTGACGTGGTGATCGTGAACTGGAATGGGTTGCGTCACCTCGTGGAGTGTTTAGCGGCGCTGCACAATCAGCGATTTTCAGATTTCTCCATCTGGCTGGTGGACAATGGCTCAACCGATGGGTCAGTTGCATGGGTTCGCTCGCATTACCCGAAGGTGCGGGTAATTGTGAATCCAGTCAACCGCGGTTTTGCAGCAGCGAACAATCAAGCGATTCGTGCTGGTCAAGCGCCTTACGTCGCCACGTTGAACAACGACGCCATACCAGGCCCAGACTGGCTTGCCAACTTATTCTTTGCAATGGAGAGGCATCCGCATTGTGGAGCTGCAGCGTCGCTGATGGTGTTTGCGGAGCGCCCAGCAGTGATCAACTCTGCTGGAGTCGCTGTTGACCGATTAGGCATTGCGTGGGATCGGTTGGGTGGGCATCCTGTGACGGATAGTGAGTCTGTGCCGACCCCAGTGTTTGGGGCGTGTGCGGGCGCAGCGTTGTATCGCCGCGCGATGTTGCGCGAGATCGGCTTATTCGATGAAGATTTCTTCGCCTACCTTGAAGATGTTGACCTGGCATGGCGCGCGCAATGGGCTGGCTGGGATGCTGTTTATGTGCCAGAAGCGCGTGTGCTGCATTATCATTCGGCTACGGCTGGTGAAGGCTCGCCCTTCAAGGGATATTTGCTGGGGCGGAACAAGGTGTGGTTGATCCTGAAAAACTATCCTCTACCACAATTGTGGCTGTATTGGCTTTTAATCTGGGCTTATGATGCAGCCGCGGTGGGACGTGCTTTGATAGGGATGCGTGGAGCTGCACCTCTGCGAGGGCGCTGGCTGGCGTGGCGAAGCGCAAGGCACGCCTGGAGCAAGCGTCAATGCCTCGTGCGGCGCAGGTCCTCTGAGCAGGTGATGCGGTTGCTTTCGCCTGTCCAATCACCATTTGCCGTGCTGGCACGTTACAAACATTTGTAATGGGAGATGAGCTGAGATGTTCCAATTCCGCAGCCCAATTTTGTTTGCCTTAGCGAGCATTTGTTTGGCTCTGTGTGTGTATCCCACTCACACTAGGGCTGGTTATTCGTCGCCAAGTCAAGCGCATCGTGTGTTCCTGCCAATTGTGATCAGTCAATCCACTCGGTTTGCAGTGATTGGCGATTATGGCTTGGCTGGGACGCCTGCTGCTCAGGTGGCAAATCTGGTCAAAAGCTGGTCGCCTCACTATATCATCACCACTGGCGATAACAATTACTACGACGGTTTGGCTAGCACCATTGACCAAAATATCGGTCAGTATTATGCTGACTTCATCTATCCCTACTTCGGCTCTTACTCTTCGACTGGGACCACTGGCTTCAATCGCTTCTTTCCAGCCATAGGCAATCATGACTGGAATAGCGCCACTGGATATACAGCCTATCTGGACTACTTTATGCTGCCAGGCAATGAGCGTTACTACGAAGTGCTGCTCGGTCCCGTGCACTGGTTCATACTCAACAGCGACGCGCACGAGCCAGATGGTAGAACATCAACCTCAAATCAAGCCCAATGGTTGCAGAACGCGTTGGCGTCCTCAACTGCGTGTTGGCAGATAGTGGTTTTGCACCATCCGCCTTACTCTTCTTCTGCTGTGCATGGCTCCACACCAGCCACGCAGTGGCCGTTCGCTGCATGGGGCGCGGATGTGGTCATTGCAGGGCACGCGCACAATTACGAGCGTCTTTCCCGCGACGGGATTGTGTATCTGGTAAATGGGATTGGTGGTGCACCGCTATACAGCTTCGGCGCGCCTATTTCCGGAAGCATTGTTCGTTACAATGCGACGCATGGGGCACTCAAAATAGACGCGATGCCTTCTAGGTTGCGCTTTTCCCTCATCAACACAGCCTCTGCTGAAGTTGACTATTTTGAGCTTATAGGCTCGTGCGATCACCCTTAGCTTGCTAGCGTCGAACCGATGGGAGGTAAAGGTAGCGTGCGCCTCCCGCCGTTGAGCCAAGCGTAACTTCATCTACGAAGACGCGCAGCCCAGGCGGATCAACATCAACAGCCTCGATCACGATCGCGACAGGCAGACCGCCTGCTGCGCTCAAGTCGAGCTTGACATGTCGCCAGTCTTCCAGCACTTCTTGGTTGTATGCAAACGAATTTGCTAGGGATACGGTGTCTAGCAAATTAAACGCGGTCTCGTGATGTTGAAGAGGCAGCAGGGGTGTGTCAAGTTGAATGCGGATTGATGCGGCATCTCCAGGGCTGTGGTTTTCCACGCGCGCCAACACCGATAGCACGCCTCGCGTTGGTATGACCACTTGCTGACTGATCACCCCCGTCCCTGTAATAGCTGCGCCGCGCATACCGCTGTGTGCGACGTCTGAGTAACCAGCGTTGCCAAAGAATGCCCACTGAGCTCCCGACTCAAAGTGGCTATTGATGACCACATTGTCCTGCGGTGGCAGCACCACTAACACGGCTTTATCGTTGGAGGTACGTCCCATCAAGGGGGGTAGTGAACTAAAAGAGGGATGTGTCACTGTTACAGTGTGTGAGTTAGGTAAATTGAAGTATGCGTAGCCTCTTCCAAAAGCGTTGCTCCGTAAGGCAGCACAGGCTGAGGGAGAATGTATCTGTGCGCCGAGCACTGGCTGCCCCAGATTGTTGACGACGACGCTGGTAATGCTATGGGAACTGATGAGTAAAGTGGAAACGGGTTGGCTCCAGTTAAGTTGTGTGTTGCCGGCTGCATCTTGTGCGTGAACGCGGAAAGCATACGTCTGACCACACTGCGGTGCAGCTGGTGCATACGATCCGCTCAATGTGGTGGAGGGTGTGTTGCTCAGCCACGTTGTCCACGTGCCAGATGGTGATAACCGTGCCTGGACGTTGTAGCTGGCAATTCCAGACCCTTCGTCCTCTCCCCACCACACGATAGGGATCGTCGTTCCATTCAGGGTTTCTGGAGCAGCTAAGGCTGCACTGGGGCGCACTCTGTCAATTTTGAACGGACCGTAGTGCATCACGTTGGAGGCAGCGTTGCCCACCATGTCCAGGCTGCGCAGGTGCAGATACCACGTTGCTACTGTGTTTGCGGTTGTGCTTACGCTGATGGCGCTGACGTTCCCGACCTCTTGTGTTGTGTCGGGCGTGGTGAACGGTGCGTTGTCCCATACGACAGAGTATCCGCTCAACCCGCTGCCTGGATCGACCGCCGGCGTCAGGTTCACGGTGATGACACTGACGTTGCTCCAGGTCATACTGGGCGGCGATGCGCTGCTGACAGAAGGCGCTCCCGGCGGCACGCGATCCACCTTGAACGGTCCGTAGTGCAGGGTGTTGGTTGAAGCATTGCCGACGTTGTCCACACTGCGAACGTGCAGATACCAGTCTGCGACTGCCGGCGTTGTGCTGGTAGACAGGCTGCTCACTACGCTACTGTCTGGAGTCGCGTCTGGAATGGTGGATGGTTGCGTGTCCCACACAAAAGAGTATCCGTTTAAGCCACTGCCTACGTCGCTTCCGGCAGCGAGCTGAACTTGCAGTGTGGTTGCAGATGTCCAGATGTGAGGTGTAGGTGAAGCACTGGTGACGTTGGGCAGCGTAGGTGGTATGCGGTCAATGCGAAACGGACCGAAGTGGGCTGCATCAGGCGACCAGTTTCCCACTTGGTCAACGCTGCGCACGTGCAAGTACCAGGTGCCCGCTCCAGAGAGCGGACCGAAAGTCAACACGCTGACAGGTCCAACGTCCAGCATTGTGTCTGGCAGCGTGGATGGAGATTGATCCCACACGATGCTGTAGCCACCAAGTCCGCTGCCAGAGTCAATGCTAGGACTCAGGGTTACAGTGATGTGGCTGTTTCCGCTCCACGTGTTAATTGATGGCGAGGTGAAGCTGGCAAAAGGGAGCGTGGGTGGTGTTTTGTCAACGAGGAAAGGACCGACATGAGTCACACCAGACGCCCAGTTGCTCCAGCTATCGCGGGTGCGCAAGTGAAACCACCACACCCCGTCGCTCAAATTGGGGGTGGTGTGGCTTGTGAATGCTGTGTCCACGATAGTATCTGGGATCGTGGTTGGCGAATTGCTCCATACCACCGAATAGCTAGGCACACCAGGGCACAGACCACCTACACTTGCTCCAGCCCACCACACGGTGATGGTGCTTTGAGAAGTCCAGGTGTTAGTTGGGACGCTCGTCGAGAAAGCTGTAGGGTTGCTGGGCAGTGCTTCAGTGAAGCAGTAGTTGCCAGTGCGTCGGTTATCGTGCCGATCCATCGGCCAGGGCATGGCTGAGAGCGTTGCTGCTCCAATCTCCTCCCAGATATACAAGGCTGCCTGACCGTTGGCTTCGCCGACGGCAATGGTCTCAAGCAGACCATCGTTATCTATATCAGCAACCAGTGCGGGGGCATACAAGCCATTGAGTGGTGCGACCTGGTTGCGTGACATGTCGGCGTGTGCTGTGCCGTTTGCTCGCATGACTGTGACGCCTGGTGAGTTGTGTCCTGTCAGAAGGATGTCGAGTAGGGAGTCCCCGTCAATATCCGCCACGATGGGAGAGAGAGCTGTGGAGAGGAGCAAAGGCGACAGATGGGTGGTTGGTGGCTGCACCGGGAAACTGCTCATTACGCTACCACTGCCTTGCCAGGCGTATAGTGTGTAGCAGTCGCTGTCGTCCATGTGACCGCAGCCGATAGTGACATCCAGGTTGCTATCTCCATTCAGGTCAGCTAGAGCGGGTGAACCTTGTGCCCACTTGATGATTGGTTGGGGCCAGCCTGGCAGAGCTACACCGTTGCCTCTCCAGGCATAGATGAAACTGCCGTCACCACCAGGAATCTGGTTGCGCCCTGTGCCGACCACGATGTCGAGATGTCCATCCCCATCTAGATCGCCCAACGCTGGCGATGAGTCAACCAGTTGTGGCACATACTTCGGCCAACCAGGAACTAGTGAGCTATCACCGTTAATAGCCCACACAGGTGCCACACTGTAATCTATCTGACCGCAGGGGTCAGTACCCCACCACGAACAGCGCGGGCTGGTGCCACCAACCACAATCTCTAGCAAACCATCGCCATCAATGTCGCCCAGTGCTGGTGAAGAGATGCCGCCGCGTGCCAGTGGATCACCCTGTGCGCGGTGAAAGGGCCAACTAGCAACAACGGTCCCGTTGTGGTGATAGGCGTGAATGCGACGATCTTCCCCCTCCCAGGCGATCTCTAGGTCGCCGTCGCCGTCAATATCGCCTACTGCCGCACCAGAGAAGATGCCATCCCAGTAACCATCCGGACTCCCCCATGTGGGTCCGCCGCCGACCTCGTCCAGCCGAGGCTGCGGCCAGTTGCCAAACAGCGCAAACTGCCACGGCGACTGATAGCGATACACCAGCGCGCCGCCGTTGATACCATGCGCCGGCAGACCGCCCGCAGTGACCACTATTTCCAGATTGCCGTCCTGATCCAGGTCGGCAACCACGATAGGCGACTCGATGCGCGATTGGGTTTGCGGAATTGGCGGATTCGCCGCGTTTATGTCCAGCGCAATCTGGCGTTCCCACACTTTCTGCCATTGCGCCCCTGTCCAGCTCACCACGATCAGACGCCCGTCGTATGTGCCGATGACGATTTCTTTCATGCCGTCACCGTTGAAGTCGGCGACAGCAGGAGAGGAACGCATGATCCGCTGCCCACCCAGCAGAATTGCTGTGACAGGTGCTTGAGGCTTGGCTGGGGCTGGATTGGGTGTGCTTGTTGCTGTGAGAAGTCCAGCTAAAGCACCCAGCCAGATGGCTCGCTTAAGCATGTGCTCTACTCAACTTACCTCTAATAGCGAGAAGCATGCTTCATGCGGGAGCGTCACTCCTCTCTCCTCATCGCCACACTGAGGGCAAGAAAAGATTGTGCTGACCTGGATCGGTCGGACCTAGCGTGACTTCATCTACAAGCACAATCAGCCCAGGACTGCCTTTATCCTCGGCTTGAATAGTCACAGTGACGGGCTGTCCTGCAAATGCGCTGGCGTATAGCCACACGTGAGCCCAGTTCGGATCGGGGATCACTGGCATCTGCAGGTTCGTTGTGCCGCTGCTCAGCTCGACCAGGATGGAGTCATCGCTGTTTTCAAAATTGCTCGCGCGCATCATCAACGACAGCACGCTGCCTGGTGGTATAGGCGCATTGACGACTTGTTGAATGAAGCCTGTGCCTGTGATAGCTGCGCCGCGCAGCCCGCTGTGCGCTTGAGAGGTGTATCCAGCGCCCACACTAAATGACCAGTCACTGTTGAACTCGAAGTGGCTGTTGCCGAGAACATTGGTGACAGGCGGGAGCACGATGATGCCCTGGCTGCCAGTGCTACGGCTATGCAGTGTCGGTAGCGTGCCGAAGCCGCTGCGAGACACATTCAGGTTGTATGTGCCTGGCGAAGCGTAGTAAGCGGCGGCAAGCCCCTGTGGGTTGCTATTTTGACTGGCGCACGCACCTGCTGCGCTGACTTGAGCATTGAACACAGGTTGACCAGTGTTGTTGACGACCGTTGCAGAGAAGACGTGCGAGCTGCCGATGGTCGTTGTGACGGGCAAGCTGAAAGAGCCGACGTTGCCAGCCAGGTCTCTGGCGCGTACGCGGAAGGAGCGTGTGGACCCGCAGGTGGCTGTGCCAACAGAGTAACTACCGCTGACTGTGGTCGCAGGGACGCTGCTCAGCCACGTGCTCCACGCTCCTGTCCCAGCGCGCACTTCGACCGTGTAGCTGAAGATGCCTGAGCCGCCAAGATCAACACCTTGCCAGATCACAGGCACGCTGCCACCAACCGCAATAGCAGGCACTTGAGTAGCTACCGAAGGGGCGTTCATGTCAATCAGGAAAGGACCAAAGTGTGCCGTGCTGCTCCAGTTGCCCCATTCATCCTGCGTGCGAATGTGCAGGTGCCAGGTTCCGCTGCTTAACGCAGGGCTGGTTGCGGTGTTAGCGAAGGTGTCCACGACGGTGTCGGGCACAGTTGTGGGCGATTGTGACCAGGCTAGAGAGTAACCTCGAACGCGCGCGCAGCCGAACCCAGCCGCGCCGCTCCATGAGGCGTTGATGATGTTTTGATTGCTCCAGGTGTTGACAGCGGGTGTGGCTGTCACACTGCTCGGTGGTGCGGGGGGCTGTTCGGTGTAGCAATAGTTGCCGGTGCGCCGGTTGTCATGGCGGAACATCGGCCACGGCTGGCGCGCCGGCAATGCCGCGCCAGATTCCTGCCAGATGTAAACCGCTGCCTGACCAGATTCGCTATTGACAAGAATTGTTTCCAGCAGCCCATCGTTGTCAATGTCAGCCACCACAGGTGGTGAGTAGACCGCTCCCTCAGAAGGTGTCTGGATGCGCGATGTGTCAGAACTGTTGCTGCCATCAGCAGTAATGAGCGAGATGCCAACGGAGCTGGCGCTGACCAGCAGAATCTCGAGCTGATTGTCACCGTCAAGGTCGACAACGACCGGAGGGTACTTGGCATCAGTAGGTTGACGGTCCCAGAAGTTGGCGCTGAGTGGCGTCATAGGAAAACCGCTGACGTTGCTGCCATTGCTACGCCAGGCGTACACAACAGCGCAGCTTGCCACACCATCTGCGCCGCAACCGATCACCACATCTAAGCCGCCTCCGTCCAGGTCAGCCAGCGCCGGCGATGACATCATGTTGTTAGCGGTCGGGCGCGGCCAGCCGGGCAACGGCGTGCCGTCGCGCTTCCAGGCAAACACGTTGTGTCCACCCGTGCCGCTAATCCCTTGCCGACCCGTGCCAACCACTACATCGAGATAGCCATCACCGTCCAGGTCGCCCAATGCTGGTGACGAATCAACCCACTGACCCACATACTTCGGCCAGCCAGGCAGAATAGAGCTATCGCCGCGAATCGCCCACACGGGCGCCACGCTGTAGTTCACCCCGCCGCCGCAACCGTCGGTTGGTGTGGGAATGCAGTAAGGGCTAGTGCCACCAACTACAACGTCGTGAATGCCGTCGCCGTCGAGATCACCGATGGCGGGAGAAGAGAGCCCGCCCCGAGTCAGCGGAGCTGGGTTTGGCTGGCGGTAGCGGTACAGCGGCCAGCCGTTGACTGCGCTGCCGTTGTGGTGGTAGGCATGGATACGGCGGTCCTCCCCTTCCCAGATGATCTCTAAGTCACCGTCGCCGTCAATATCCCCGAGAGCAGCGCTGGAGAAGATGCCATCCCACTTGCCATCGGGTTGACCGAACCCCGGTCCGGCACCTACCTCATCAGTGCGTGGCTGCGGCCAGTTGCCTTTGATGCTGAAGCTCCACGGGCTGTTGTAGCCGTAGACCAGCACACCGCCGTTCTTTCCATACTCTGGCAGCCCGCCAACGGGCAGCACAATCTCCAGCTTGTTGTCCAGGTCCAGATCAGCCACTGCAACTGCAGACGTGATGCGCGTGTCAGGAGTCGGATTGGGCGGGTTAGCCGCGTTGATGTCCAGCACCACGTTGCGCGACCACAGCACTACCCATGCGCTGCCATTCCAGCCGATGATGAACAGCCGACCATCGTCGGTAGGCACAACTAGTTCCTTAAAACCGTCGCCGTTGAAATCTGCAACGGCTGGGTTGGCTCGAACGATGCGCTGACCACCCAAATGAATTACTGTTGCTGAGCTGGCTGATGCCGCTTGATGCGCAAAGGGTGTCCCCGACATCAGTGAGATCAACAGCGCAGCGTGGGTGACGCACAGGAGCTTAAAAGATTTCACTTGCATATCTCACAGTCAAACTTGAACAATGATGGCAAGTAGAGCAAATACTCAGAGGTGACTTTGACCCGCCATGTGTTGGTTGCGGTTTGCCCCAAATCACCCCTGTTACAAGTCTGTCTTGCGCAGTTAGCTTGCGCACATTGTATCAACCATCTCCAGGTAGGACCGTGCGACGATCTCCCACGTGCGCTGGGCGCTGTAAGCCCGTGCGGCGGTAGCCATGTGAGCGCGACGCTCAGGCTGAGTCGCCAGCATGTGCATGGCTACAGTCAGGTCAGTTATCTCTTGGTCGCCGATGGAAATTTTGATCGCGCATGCATCAGGTAATTCACAAAAAGCGCCGACGTTGGAGACAATGACGGGCTTGCCCATACTGAGCAAGTCGCTAACCACCGCTGACGTTTCTCCAGTTGTGGGGAATCGCAGATTGACGCCAACATCCACAGCTTGCATCGCCAGCAGCACGTATAGCGGAGTGCGATAAGCTGCTTCAAAACGGATGCGGTGCCGTGCGCAACGCGCCGAATCCTCCGCCCACTGCCGCACTGCTTCCGGCGCCAGTGGCGTGACTTCCCCCGCGACATACAACCAACTCTGTGGCAAGTCACTGGCTGCAAATGCCTCGATGACCCGCTCGACGCGCTTGGCGGCAGTGACGTGACCGAAGACGCCAAAGATAACTGCGTCTTGAGGTAGCCCTAATGCCCGGCGCGCTTCTCTTTGCAACATACCGCCATCGTCTAGAAATGGCGTGCTACCGTACGGCACGACCACGAGGCGGGTATGAGGTGCTACTTTCTGCAGACGCTTCGCCAGAAATGAACTGTGAGCCACTAACAAATTGCAACTAAGGCAGGCGCGACGCAACAGAGGATGGTTGTAGCTGTCTGATCCAGGCAGCCGTAAGCGTCGCCAGGCGCGCCAGGCTGCCAACCAGCCCTCTTCATTGGCGATTTCGCGCAGCAGTCGCCATTCAGAAATGCCCTGATAAAGGTGATACAGCGAGCCGTCGTGGAATACTGCTATGCGGGGGCAGGGGGCGCCAAACAGCGCATCTGCCATGTAGGCGTGCCCAGCTTGATTCCCTAGTTGAAAGATGGCGATGTCGAATGGCTTGCGCCCATGCTCGGAAGCAAAAGCGCGTGCTGGCAGTATCTGCACATCTGAGAAAGGAACTTTGCTGTAGCTTGCAGCCGCGTTTTCTACGAAAACGCTTATCTGAGCATGGTGGCGTAGATACTCGATGAGAGCAAGGCTGTATTCGGCGACGCCGCTGCGCGAAGGCGGCCACGGCGACCACCACGCGATGCGTCGCTGGGAGTTACCGCTGCTGACGCTCACGCTCTAATTCTGCCACGCGCGCCTCGAGCTGCTCAATGCGCAGCAAGAGCCGATGGTTGATTTTCACTTGCTCGACCAGTGCGTGAGCAATGCTGCGGTTGACTCGGTTCTGTTGTGCGATCAGGACGCGCAGCGGCCAGCCAGCGGTCCAGCGGTAAAGCGCTGATCGAATGCTCGCTAATATGCGACCGATCAGCGGCAGAGAGGCAGTGAACTGATGTTCTTGCAGGCGGCCAATGCGTTCCAAATCGGCGACTAGTGCTTCGAGATTTGACAACCAAGCGATCCGTTCGATTTCACGTGCAGCATCAGGATCGCCAACGAGCAGACGTGTCTGCAATCTGAGCAGGTAAATGGCGGTGCTGTGCGTCTCGCTCTGGGACTGCGGCTCGAAACAGGATGGTTGCATTAGTTGCCTGCGTGCAATTGCGAAGGCTAGCGAAGTTTGAGAAGAGACTGAGCGCGTTTGGTGGCTACGACCATCATGCGAGTTTCTGTGAGGAAGCGTGGCTCTGAGAAGTGCTTAAAGCCCACTGTGCGCAACATGCCCAGCACGCACTCGACGTCTGGAACCCACCAGTTCGTCGGGTCTCCGTTTAGTTCGTTGTGCTCAATAAACTTCATGAAACCACTTCTGCACTTTGTCACTTTCGCTTCACCCATAGGTCCCTGGCGAACATAGAGTGCGTTTTCGTGCCTGGGTGAAATCACTTCTGTCTCGACCAAAATCGCGTCGTTACACATGTCCGCGAGCTGTTCGAGCACCCAGAATGGGTGCCTTAAGTGGTAGAGGATGCCTGCAAAGAAAATGAGGTCAAACGAACGGCTGAGTTGATGCACGTTGTGGGCGTCGAGGGCGGTGTAATGAATGTCGAGATTCCAGATCGCCCTGCAAGCTTCCGCTTGTTTCAAGAATATCTCTTTGCTTTCTCCACTTGTGCTCTCAATCCCAGTGACTTCACCAGCGCCAAGCAATTTTGCTTGAATGCAAAAGTGCCCCGCGTTAGTGCCCACATCAAGCACCGAAGCTCCCTGAAACCCATTTGGCACCATGCTGGCGAATTGCTGCCAGACCATCTCGTGAAGTGCTGTGGAATCAAGGGTGTACACTCCTCGCCCCAGATAGATTCGCTGATACCAATAGGGAAAAGAACGGACTAACCTGATTAGCTCATCGCGGCTGGGGGGATTAGGTGGCTCAAAATTCACAATCTGATTTGACGATGTGTGACCTTGCTGCGGAATTGTCTGCATGTGATTGCTCCTCGCGTTAGTTGTAACTGAAATTGCCAATTTCCACAGGTCTAGCATTGCAGATCATAGCATCTGTCGTCGAAGAATCCAGCATCAGAAACTGCAGTAGTTCCAGGCAATCCAGTAAGCAAGCTTTGCGCGATGCGCTGTGTATAATCACCAGGGCGCACCGCTGGAGATCATCAATTTACATATATGACGAGCTACGGCATTTGCACCATCTTTGCGAAGAATTATTTGTCTGCAGTAAGAGTGCTTACGGAATCTTTCTTAGAACATCATTCGGACGGCAAAGTGTATGGTTTGCTTTGTGACCGACTCGATGGCTTTTTTGAGCCAAACAACGAGCGTTTTGTTTTTGTTGCTCTCGAGGACCTGAATATTCCCTCTCTGCCGCAGATGCTGTATCGCTATGACGTGGTTGAGCTATCAACCGCTGTGAAGGCTGCCTTTCTGAAACACTTGTTTGAGCGAGAGGGACTTGAGAAGCTGTGTTACTTCGATCCAGATATTCAGATACTTTCTCCACTTGATGAGATATTTCAACTGCTTGATCAGCACAATGTTGTTCTCTTGCCGCACCTGACTGAACCGCAATCAATGGAGTGGGTGCCAAGTGAGAGACAGTTGCTTCAAGTCGGGGTTTACAACTTAGGGTTTATCGGCTTAAAGCGTGGTTCAGTGACTGAGCGCTTCTTGGACTGGTGGCACGGTAAACTGGAGAAAGAGTGCTACGTCGATCCATCTCAAGGACTCTTTGTGGATCAGCACTGGATTGACCTGGTACCCGCAATATTTGATGGAGTGTATATTCACCGTGACCCTGGCTATAACGTGGCGTACTGGAACTTGCCCGAGCGCTCGATAGTCAAAAAAGAAGGGCAATTTTTCTGCTTGGGTCGCCCGTTGCGGTTCTTTCATTTTAGTGGTTACTCACCACGTCAACCTCGCTGCATTTCTAAACATGTGCCCGAGTCGAAGCGCCGCTATAGCGTAGATGACTTCGGTGATGTGGCGGAACTGTTCTATGCCTATGGGGAGCTGCTGATGAAACACGGCTTTGAGACGACCGTGCAGTGGCCGTATGCGTTTGGGTATTTCTCTAATGGCGTACCCGTGCCCCAGGTCGCGCGTCGTTTCTGGAAAGAAGTTCAGGGGGCTGGTTTTGAGTGGAGTGACCCGCTGAACACGGAATCTACTGGGAGTTTTTACGAATGGATGCTCACGCCGATTGACCGCGATCTGCCTGTGATTCATCGCATGGCTGAGCAAATATATCGGCTGCGTCCAGATGTTCAGCGTGCTTTCCCTCATTGGCGCGACAGACAGCGCCGTGATTTCGTGCGCTGGTTTGTGGAAACTGCCTCTCGGGAATATGACCTGGCTGAGCCACTGGTGTCGCCCATGAAGCAGTCACTTTATCAAACTGCACCGTCGCCTGAGAAGTGGGCTGCAGTCATCCGACCGTGGCTGGCACGGCTACAGAGTTACCCTCTATGTCAGAGGATAGCAAGCAGCCGCGTAGCACAGCGTGTGCGACAGATACTTTTCCCCTCAGGTGCCTCAATCCAACAAGTGACTCGCCCCAAGATACAGCACGGCGAGAGACGCGAATCTCAAGGTTTAAATGTCATCGGTTATTTGAGCGCGGAGACTGGTGTGGGTGAAATCCCTCGTGCCATCATACGCGCTCTGTCCACTTGCAATTATCCAGTCTCTATCATTCATTTGGATAACCCGGATGGGGCGAGAAGGGAAGACCGATCAGTGTTGCACATTCAAGAAGGTGCGCCACACACAGTCAACCTGTTTGCTGTCAATGCAGATGGCTGGAATGCAATTCGTCCTATTCTCAAGCCCGAGATGCTTCATGGAAGAGTCAACATCGGAATGTGGTTCTGGGAGATCAGCCATTTCCCAGAACGCCTGCTCTCAGCATTTGAGGGTCTAGATGAGATTTGGTCGGCTAGTAGCTTCGTGCAAGAAACCTTGAGCGCTGTCTCGCCAATCCCAGTAGTAAAGATGGGTGCCCCTATTGTTTTGAGAGAGCACTCTAGCCTAACTAGAGAGGATCTGGGATTGCCGAAAGATAAACTGATCTTTCTGTATGCGTTCGATATGCTCAGCATACCTGAGCGCAAAAACCCTTTGGCTGTGGTAGAGGCTTATCGCATCGCGTTTGAGCCGCACTTTGCGGATACGCATTTAGTCTTGAAAGCCAATCACCTACATCGCTTTCCCGATTGGCGAGAGCGACTCCAGGAAGCGGTTGCTTCTGTTGGAGGAACACTCATCGAGGAAACACTGGACCGTCCGCACGTGAATGCATTGTTTCAACAAGCAGATGTGTATGTATCCTTGCATCGCAGCGAGGGCTTCGGGTTAACTATTGCTGAGTCTATGCGAATGGGAAAGGCTGTGATCGCTACTGATTATTCCGGTCCACACGACTATCTCACTCAGAGCAACAGCTACCCGGTGCGCTATCGCCTGGTCGAGCTAGAAAAGGACTACGGTCCGTATCCTGCTGGCAGTGTCTGGGCAGAACCAGACGTCGAGCACGCCGCAGAACTAATGCGTAGAGCCCTTGGTGAGCCTGCTGAGCGTGCGTGCAAAGGCGCTCAGGCGGCTCAGGACATAGAGATGCTCTATGGCGCTTCAAGCGTCTGCAAGCGCATTATCTCCAGAATAGAACGCTTGACCAAGTCCTGATCTACTCAGTTTAGTCCACGTCGTAGCCAAAATCTTTCAGTACTTCAGCAAAACAGTTGTTGACTACACGCTGCAGTTTTGGGTCTAGCTCTCTTCTCCACCTGCCGACAGACGAAAGAACAGTTTCACTCGTCCGATGTGACTCTATGGCAGACTGAGATTCCTCTGCTCTTCGAAGCAGCTCTCTTGCAGAGTCTTGATGGTCGTCTAGATTGAGATATTTCAGCACGCGTTGAATCTCAAGCAGAGGCGACTGAAGTAACTCCTCGTAGCGTACTAGGAGTGCAAACTCTCTTCTGCTGCTCCAATTGTCTCGAAGTTTCTTTAATTGATCAGCCAACCATTCTGCATACTCTTCATCACTCGAACATCTTTCTCTACCAAAGGAGATAGTGCCACGCTTCTGATTAAATGCCAAGATGGAGCAGAATACATCTCGAAAATCTCTCACAAGAAAAATTTCGCGCATTCCGTAGTAGATTTCCCAGAAGGTCCAGGAGTACGCTGGTACTACTTGTTTCTCAGCAAAGTAGAAAAGCTCACTCGCATCCTTTTTGACAAGTGAAAGTCCAGGTAGAGACCTGTAGAACGTATCAATGACTGCCTTGACGTAAGATACGGTTGCCTTTAGATAGTCGCCTTGTCGCCACTTACCTATGGACTTCTCCATCTCTGCAAGAATTGGTGGGTGCCCTATGCGTTCTAAGTCGAACCATTGATGGTCAGGGTGAGATGCGCCGTACAAACTTCCAGGCCCAGTCAATACACGATACAGGTGCCAAAAGTAACCAGCGATGTGTGCCTCGTAGGGGTATGAAGGATATACAGAGATAGCTGGATGCTGAGCTAGAAGATGCATAAGCCATGTCGTGCCAGATCGAGCAGTGCCAGTGATCAGGAGAGGCTGTAGCAGTTCGTCTCTGATGCTGGATGCTTGTTGAATATGAAATTCACGTTGTATGCGAATTGCTGCTAATTGGCTAACATGCCCATCAGGATGAGAGACTTGGAGCTTTACTTCGATTTCTGGAGGTAAGCCCTGTATGCTAAATCGATCATAAAAGCCACTAAGCCCTGCAGCAGAACAATTAGGAAACACTTGCGCGACGTCTGGGCGAGCAATATTCACGAGACAATGGCGTAATACCAGTTCTGTCTCTGCCCACACTACTTCTATGTGCTGAATAGTGTTGAGGCGACCAATGACCCATCCCCCTACATTTATTGTTGGAGTATCAAATTCTTGTCCCGCTGTGGGCTCATCAACCCCAAACCCAAACAGGTAATCATTGTCAACCGCGAAGCGCTTGATCTCTACAATGCGAACGCGAGTTCTATTATTTGCATCTGTCATGAGTAAGACAATTTTATACAGCACTGGCGAAGCCTTGTGAGGGTATCAACTATTGCGCGAAGTTCGTCGGAGTCAGATGCGGCACCGCTCAGCAAGTATTTAGGCGCTAGCGCAATAGCAAGTAGAGCTCTGCCATAAGCCAACTTTAGGACTTTCAGCTCATCTCGGGCTGCTCTTGTCTCCAGGAACAACTGTTCTGCTCTCTCGAATTCACTCCTAAAAAGTGGATCTCTCATACTCTGCATAGCGAATAGCACCCGATTACGATGTGAGAGTGCCCATCTCTCTTTCCAGTCTAAAAAGGATGCGGACTCTGCATGTATAAGTTTTGCGGAGGGGATGTATATCACTCGCCATCCCGTTGCTCTTAAACGGAGGCAAAGGTCAACGTCCTCGTAGTAGCCAGGAGAGAATATTTCGTTGAAGAGACCGATCTGTCTCAGCGCTTCAACGCGAATAGCCATCGCAGCGCCAGTCACAAAATCCACCTCGCGTTCATAGTCGTAAATGCCTTCATCGCACTGGTGGTGGCCGTAGTGCCCGCAGATCATGCGCGGCATCTCTAAAAACCCCCCCGCGTGTTGCAGTTTCGCCTTATCTGGATAGAAAATCTTGCAGCCAACCGCGCCGGCTCGGGGGTGACGCAAGAAAGCATCTTCGATTGCGCACAACCAGTCTCGATCTACGTATGTGTCCTGGTTGAGCAGCACTATCACTTCTGCTCTTGCCTCTGTCAAGATATGCTTTAGCACCTGATTAGCTGCTTGGGTGAACCCGACGTTCTCTTTGTTTTGCAGCAGCACAAGCTGACTTCCACGTAATTTGAACAAGCTGTCAAGTGCCTTGACAGTTGCTACTGTGCTGTCTGTGCTAGCGTTGTCCACTATACATACTGAATCTGGGGAGCGCTTCTGCTCAAGAAGTGCATGCAAGCAACGCTCAATGTGTGACTGACCATTCCAGGTGACGATGGCAACGCTTATGTTCATCGCTCTTGAGCTTTGACTGCTTTGAGCAAGGTGGCTATTGTCTCTGTTTGTAGCTGCTCAATGTCCATCATTTGACCTGTGAGTTGCTCGATCTTTTGCTGATTGTGTTGAAGTGCTGCCAGTAGTTGTTGCCGACTATGCTGAAGCTCTGCTTGCAGTTGTTTCGTTCCCTGCTGAGCGCTTTGAAGAGATGTGAGCAAGTGTTGTGATTGTGCCCATAGCTTAGCGTTGATCACGTTTTGCTGTTCCACCAAACTTCTCAGATACCAGATCACGATAGAGTTGAGGAACGGTGCCAGCAAACGACCTAACCAAGAGGTTGGAGCTGGAACCTGAATGGCTGGAACTGATGTTTCCTGTGGTGGATCGCTTGGCGCGATAGGTTCGGAGTCAGGAGAAAGGAGTGACTTAATAGAAGAAATCAAACGAGCATCTGGCGCTCTGTGCGGAGCTTCGCAAAATTGCTTGAGCGAGCTGGTGACAGACGACCAGCGGAACTGAGAGCGCAGTCCTTCAAGCTTGAAGTTGAACTGCCTTGTGTCTTTAGAAAGTGCACTCAGAATGGCGTCCGCCACGCCGCTTATGTCTCCCTCCTGCACCAAGATTCCGCCTCCTGCTTCAGCAACCTGCTCGGATAGTTCATCTCCGCGCGTGAGCACAGCAGGAATTCCAGCCCAGACGTAGCTGAGCACTCGAGTTCTTGCGGATAGTCTTGCTTCAAGATGATCCTTGTGAAGTGAGACTCCAACATCTGACTCTAGAAGGTAGTTCGGCCAGTCCTCGTAAGACACCCATTCACCGAAGAACACATTCCGCCCAGTTAACTTCAGCTCGTCTGCAAGTTTTGTAACCGCCTCTTGTATCGGCATTGGAGGAACAGTGTGACTATGAGGGTGTTTGAGACCAGGAAAGACGAACTTTATCTGTGGGTGACTTTCTGCAAGTCTCGCAGCAGCGTGGATAAGTGTGAACGGATCAAGCCACTGCCATACACCTCCTCCCCACAAGACGATTTTGTCTTCTGCGCCAATTCCATTAACTACGCCTCGCAGGACGTTTCGCGTATGTCTCGGAGGCACGTCGGGTATTCCATACTGCAATAACCCAACCAGATTTCTTAAACTGCGATCGTGTTGATAGGTCAAATGGTTCACTCTGCCCAGTGATGCAAGTGCTCCAAGCCACCAGTCTCGCTGTCGCTCTGTGGACACAAGAAACAGATCGCCCCTCTCGATCACATACTGATTGATAGCTAGATACTGCTTTAGCCATTCTAGAGGCTCGGGTGATTGGTTTGCGGTTAAGTGGGCTTCAAGTTGCTCTAGTAACGTGATGTCGTATCCATCTACTACCACCGCAGGATTACCAGTGCCTATTAGATTTCTGCATCTCCAGATTGTGTCGGGATAAGCGAAGAGAACGTCGCACCACTGGATGACTTCTGCTAATGTGTCCGATTGATGCGGGTCATATACGTGAAATGCTCCTTGGAAGCGAGATGCGCTGTGCTTTGGTAAGTCGGAACCTCTCGGTGCTGCTAGCAGAACTTCCTGCTCCGCGCTCATTGAGCAGGCAATCTCCCAGTAGCGAATGCCCACCCCAGCCATTCGCTCGCCAATGATGTCATGGCTAATAATCAACAGCCTCGACATGGCTCAATCTACGCGCTTCAAATCTCGAAACATGCGTCTTTTACGTAAGTGAGGTGAAGGACTCAACGCCGCGCTGTTCACGAGGATTCGATTGCCAAGTCTGTGGCACGTGCGTCCACTCTCCTTCTAGCGCAATTAACCCATAGCGCTCAAGAGTGCCGCCAGGCAGCACAGTGAAACGCGCGCAGCGGCTCCAGTAATCGTAGCGATGAGTGTCAGCCTCGTCATAAATGGCTACGTCCACCTCATAATCTCCAGGAAGGAAGGGCAGATCGCGAATCGTGTAGTCCACATACCCTTTGCCATCTATCACATCAATGGCGTAGTTCCCAAAAACGTTGTTTGGACCCGCTACGCGCGCACCTGTCTGCACGTGCCAGAACGCAATGCCAAACATCATGTGCTCCAGCCGCCTGCGCGCGTGGTAATGCAGCCTCACAGCGAATTTCGCATGGGTGCGCGTCAGACGACCCGGGCGCCCGGAAGCGTCCAAAAACTCCACCTTAGTGATTCGCGCCTCGCCGCTGCCTAGCCTGCCCTCCTGGTTTAGCCCGTCCAGTGGGTTTTCATCAGAGTAACCATTTTGGGCTGTCTCAGACTCTCCATCTATGTCCATCTCTCGGTCTTGCGCCTGAGATGCCTTAATGAGCGAGTACTCGTGGTACGCGTTGCATATGCTCACCACATCACCAGCCATGCGCAACCGGCCGCGGTCGAGCCAGATCGCCTTGTTGCAAGTGCTCATCACTGTTTCAATGCTGTGCGAGACGAAAAGCATCGTCACTCCTTTGCGGCGCATGCGGCGGATGCGGTCTATGCACTTTTGCTGAAAGGCTTGATCGCCTACTGAGAGCACTTCGTCTAGCAACACGATTTCTGGGTTGAAGTGCACTGCTGTTGCAAAGCCTAGCCGGGCTTGCATACCGCTGGAGTAATCCTTCAGCGGCACATCTATGAAGTCCTCCAGCTCAGCGAACTCCACAATGGCGTCTAGCCTTTTCCGAATTTCTGCGGATGTCAAACCCATCACAGTGCCGTTCAAAAAGATATTGTCCCGCCCGCTCAACTCGGGGTGAAAGCCAGCGCCTAGCTCCAGCAGCGCCGTGACGCGCCCGTTGACGCGCACCTCGCCGCTGGTGGGCTGAATGATGCGTGTGATGAGCTTGAGCGTGGTGCTCTTGCCGGCACCGTTGGAGCCGATCAAGCCCACTTGATCGCCCCGATAAATCGTGAAAGATACGTCGCGCAGCGCCCAGAACCGCTCCGCCTCCGCCCGCTTTCGCCGCTTCGCTAGACTGGTGAACCACTCATGAAAACTGCGAGGACGTGCGCGATCAAGCACAAAGTATTTCGATACGTTGTCAAAAATGATAGCTTCTCCCATACGCTCACACAGATTTATTGATGGACTGATACTCTCGCACGTAGTCCGCAAGCGCATCGCGCCAGTGGCGCATCCTATCAATCCCCAGCGACTGCAGCGCTGCGTTGCGCAGCACGGAGTATGCGGGACGCCTTGCAGGCGCGCCGTACGCTTCACTAGAGATGGGCTGCACATCTGCGCTCATGCCAGCCAGCCGGAAAATCTCACAGGCGAACTCAAACCAGGTGCACTCGCCGTGGTTGGTGATGTGATATGTGCCGTATGCTCCTGTCTGGATCAGCTCGACGATTTGCGCCGCCAAGTCGCGCGTAGCGGTCGGCGTGCACGCCTGGTCGTTCACCACCCGAATGGGCTTTCCTGCTTGCGCCAATCGAAGCATCGTGTTGACGAAGTTGCCGCCTTTGCCGCTGGCGCCGCTCAGCCCGTATAGCCCGCAGGTGCGGATGATGTAGTGCTTGTGCCAGGTGGCGCGCAACAGATGCTCGCCCGCCAGCTTGCTTGCGCCATAAGCGCTGAGTGGGCGTGGGCAGTCAGTCTCCACGTAAGGCGAACGCTGCGCTCCGTCGAAGACATAGTCTGTGCTCACGTGCAGCAGGGCGATGTCGCGCTGGCGACATTCCATCGCCAGGCGATGCACGGCAACTGCGTTGACCTCAAACGCCTTGGCACAGTCGCGCTCAATCTCGTCCACACGGTGAAACGCTGCGCAATTTATCACGAGCTGTGGTTTGAAGCTCAACCGCACGGCGCTCGTCTCTCGGGGGATGCAAATGTCTAACGCGACCAGCGCTGCGGAGGGCAGGTCTTCTATCAGTGCGCCGCCCCGCGTTGTGCCGAGAACCTCATGTCCAGAAAGGGCGCGCATCAGGTCTTGCCCTAACTGTCCATTTGCCCCAATCACCAGAATTTTCATTTCCAACCTGGCTCTGCGCCACGATTGCGCCTCCCTTGCTGCACTAGCCTGGCCACAGGCGACATGTGCCACAAGTCTGCGCAGAACATAGCATCCTGGAAGTATACATGCCTGCGGTATCATCTCATCGCCATGTCAGCGAAGATTCGTGTCGCTGTGCTGGGCGCCACGGGTGCGGTCGGCCAGCGCTTTGTTCAACTGTTGCATCAACATCCCTATTTTGAGATCGCTGCGCTGACCGCCTCGGATCGCAGCGAGGGCAAGCGCTACGCAGACGCTGTGCATTGGGTGATCGAGGGCGATGTGCCGCGTGAAGTAGCTGGTGTGACGCTCCTGGCTACGGATCCCGATGCTGTGCTTCGTGCTGCACCTGACACGCGCGCTGTCTTTAGTGCCCTGCCCAACGACATCGCCGCAACGGCAGAGCCAGCATTTGCCCATGCCGGACTGATCGTGTTCTCCAATGCCTCCTACTACCGCATGGCAGAGGACGTGCCGCTGGTCATTCCAGAAGTCAATGCAGATCACATGGATTTGCTTCGCCGCCAGCGCGCCCTGCGCAACTGGAATGGTGGCATCGTTTGCAACACCAACTGCACGGTTAGCGGTCCAGCGATGACGCTGCGTCCGCTCCACGATCGGTTTGGTGTGCGACGTGTGTTTTGTGTCTCGCTGCAGGCTGCCAGCGGCGCTGGGTATCCTGGTGTGCCGTCGCTGGATTTGATTGACAACGTCATACCCTATATCAGAAACGAGGAGGAGAAGCTGGAAGCCGAAGCGCGCAAACTGCTTGGTCGCTTCGATGGCGAGCAGATCACGCCAGCCAGTTTCACTCTCAGCGCCCACTGCAACCGCGTGCCGGTGATTGATGGTCACATGGTGGCGATGTCAGTGGAGCTGGAGACGCCAGCAAAGCCGGATGAAGTGGCGCAAGTGATGCGCGCTTTCTGCAATCCCAGCGTGGTAGATTTGCCTACGGCTCCATCTCAACCCATCATCGTCCGTGATGAGCAAGACCGACCGCAACCGCGCCGCGACCGCATGGCGGGTGACGGCATGAGCGTAGTGGTAGGACGGGTGCGCTCTGAGCCGCTGTTTGGGGCACAGGGTGTGAAATTCATGACGCTGGCACACAACACCCTCCGCGGTGCGGCTGGCGGAAGTGTGTTGAATGCTGAGCTGCTCTGGAAGCGGGGCTTTTGGAGGTGAACCGACATGAAAAACATCGTTGTCATTGGCGTCGGATACGTCGGATTGGTGACTGGCACCTGTCTGGCGGACTTGGGGCATCGTGTCACTTGTGTGGACATCAGCGAGGAACGCATCGAAAGCTTGAAGAAGGGCGTGATGCCCATTTACGAGCCTGGCTTGGAGGAGATCGTCCGTCGCAACGTGGCGGCTGGTCGCCTGCTTTTCACCACAAGCTATGCCGAGGCAATCAACTGCCCTGAAGCGCCTGCCGAGATGGTGTTTATTGCGGTAGGCACACCAGAAGGAGTGGATGGCGAAGCAGACTTGCGCTATGTGCGTGACGCTGCCGAGAGCATCGCCGAGGTCATGGATCACCCGCTCATCATCATCAACAAGAGCACTGTGCCCGTCGGCACGGGAGACTGGGTATCCGATATTGTCCGATCCAAGCAGCTAAAGCCCATCCCGTTCTCCGTGGTGAGCAACCCAGAGTTTTTACGCGAAGGCGCCGCCATATCTGACTTCATGAACCCTGATCGCATTGTGCTGGGTTCGCTTGACGAGGAGGCAGCGCAGAAAGTGGCGCAGCTCTACCTGGCGTTGCGCGCCCCGATCATGATCACCGATCTGCGCACGGCGGAGATGATCAAGTATGCCAGCAACGCTTTCCTCGCCACCAAAATCTCTTTCATCAACGAGATCGCCAATATCTGCGAGGCGCTTGGCGCGGACGTGAAAGAGGTCGCCGCCGGCATGGGCTACGATAAGCGCATCGGTCGCGCCTTCCTAGACGCTGGGCTGGGATATGGCGGATCGTGCTTTCCCAAGGATGTGAAGGCGCTGGCGCACATGGCGAACGTGCAGGGCAAGCACCCTCAGTTACTCGAAGCTGTGATGCAAATCAACGCCGATGCGCGGCGAAACATCGTCCACAAAGTGCGCGCCCTGATCGGCAACGGCAACAGTCACCTCCGCAGGCTGGAGGGCAAGGTGATCGGCGTGCTCGGCTTGGCGTTTAAGGCAAACACCGACGACATTCGTGAATCACAGCCGATTGACATCATTCGCATGTTGCAAGCTGACGGCGCGATCATCAAAGCGTATGACCCGGTGGCAATGCCCAACGCCGCCCGAGTGCTAAAGAACGTGCAACTGTGCGAGCACGCCTACGCCACGGCTGAGGGGTGTGATGCTTTGATCATCGCTACTGAATGGAACGAGTTCAAGCACCTTGATTTGAAGCGATTGAAGCAGATCATGCGGCAGCCTGTCATTGTGGATGGTCGCAACCTCTACGAACCCAAAGATATGAAAGAAGCCGGCTTCATCTATCGGGGGGTGGGGAGAGGATACGGACCGTGAACCATGCACCTATGCTGATGACAGGTGTTGACATTTTGCACGTGCCGCGTCTTGCAGGTGCACTGGAGCGCCACGGTCAGCGCTTCATACAACGCGTGTTCACACCAGGGGAGATCGCCTATTGCCAAGGGCGAGCCGCAGCGCTAGCAGCGCGATTTGCCGCAAAAGAGGCGGTCGCTAAAGCGCTAGGTGTTGGGATGCGCGTGATTTCGGCGCAGGGCATCGAGTGGCAGGATGTGGAGGTGATCAACGGCACTCTGGGCAGACCTGATCTACGGCTGACAGGACGTGCGGCGGAACTGTCCCAGCAGCTTCAACTGGCACATTGGTCACTCTCAATCTCTCATGAGCAAGAATATGTAGTCGCCTTCGTGGTGGCTCTGCGCGTCTTACCCTAGATTCGCAATCGAGCGATCAGCGTGGACACGGTGAGCACCAAGCCCAGCACTGGGATCAGCGCAAAAATCGCGCCAGGCGAGCCGACCAGCAGCAGCAAAATCACAGGCGCGATCACAAAGGCCGCCGCGCCCAGCACAGTGCCCGAAGCAGCCACCAGCCACACGTGCTGACCGCGCGCTCTGCCCATCATGCGCAGCGTGCGCTGGATCAGCTCCGCAATCAAGCCACCCGCCAGCGGCGCTACAAACAGCGTCAGGATGATGGCGAAGAAGCCAATGTTGCCGACCAGTTGCAACACAAACCCGGCAAGCGCGCCAGCGACAGTCGCTATAAGCGCGGTCACAATGTAGTGGTGTGCACCCGCGTTGTAAAACGTCGCCACGCGCGCCTTGACGTAATACGGGCAGACATAACCTGTGGGCGTGCGCTGTGCGTCCTTCACATCCAGAGGACGGTTGCACTTGGCGCAGCGAAGCGCTGAGGGCCGCGCAGCGACGTAGTTGCCAGGGCAATCCTGTGTTTCTGCTGTGAACGTTTCCATCTATCTGACGCCAGTGTAACGCGCAACGCTGAGGTGAGGGCGAGAAAGGTGGTGAACTAAACCTATAATCAGCTTATTAGCGTAACTCTTTGCGGCTACCAGCCGAGGAGTGTGACTACAGCATGTCTTTGAATGGTCAATTGCCCAACTACATCAACGGTCAGTGGGTGAAATCCCGCGCGACGGAATTGCTGGAAGTGAAAAATCCAGCGACGGCACAGGTGATGGCTCACGTGCCGCTATCGCCTGGAGACGAAGTCAGCGAGGCGGCTGAAGCTGCGCAGCGCGCCTTTCGTGAGTGGCGTCGCGTGCCCGCAGTGGAGCGCGTGCAGTCTTTGTATCGCTTCAAGCGGCTTCTGGAGGAACATCGGGAGGAGATCTCGCGCATCATCACGAACGAGTGCGGCAAGACCTACGCGGAGAGCCAGGCGGAGATGCAACGCGCAATCGAAAACGTCGAAGTGGCGTGTGGCATCCCTTCTCTGATGCAAGGCTTCAATAACGAGGACATCGCGCGCGGCATTGATGAACACTGCTTCCGCCAACCTCTGGGTGTAGTCGCTGCGATCACCCCGTTTAACTTCCCTGGCATGGTGCCGCTGTGGTTCTTGCCGTATGCTGTGGCAACTGGCAACTGCTTCATCTTAAAACCCAGCGAGAAAGTGCCGATGACCATGCAGCGGATTTATCAGCTCCTGGAGGAGGCTGGCTTCCCGCCTGGTGTGGTGCAGCTCGTGAATGGCGGTAAGGAAGCTGTTGACGCAATTCTCGATCATCCTCTGATTCGTGCTGTCAGCTTTGTGGGCAGCACGCCAGTGGCGCGTTATGTCTACGAGCGCGGGTCGCGCGCAGGCAAGCGCGTGCAGGCTCAAGGTGGCGCAAAAAATCCGGTCGTCATCATGCCAGATGCCGATATGGAAATGACCACGCGCATCGTCGCAGATTCGGCGTTTGGTTGTGCTGGTCAGCGCTGCCTGGCTGCCTCCGTCGGGATCACGGTGGGTGAGGCGCGTAACGTCTTTGTAGAGGCGCTGGCTGACGCGGCAGCTTCGCGCAAGGTGGGCTATGGTCTCGTTGAAGGAGTGGAGATGGGACCTGTGATCACAGCGGAAAGCAAGGCGCGCATCGAACGGCTGATTGCGTTGGGCGAGCGAGAGGGCGCTCAGGTGCTGGTAGATGGGCGCAATAAGAAGGTGAAGGGCTACGAGGATGGCAACTTCGTCTTCCCCACCATTCTCGATCACGTGCCCCCCAAGAGCGAGATCGCGCATACCGAGATCTTCGGACCAGTGTTCAGCCTGATGCACGCAGAGACAATTGACGAAGCAATCGCCCTGGTCAACGAGCGCAGCTACGGCAACATGGCTTGTATCTTCACCAGCAGTGGTGCCCATGCCCGACAGTTCCGCTACGAGGTTCAGGCAGGCAACGTGGGTGTAAACGTCGGCGTCGCTGCTCCGATGGCGTTCTTCCCCTTCAGTGGTTGGCGCGAAAGCTTCTTTGGCGTGTTGCACGCTCAGGGTATGCATGGCGTTGAGTTCTACACCGAGACAAAGGTGGTGGTGGAACGTTGGCCTAAAGAGTGGTCGCGCAAGTTTTGATGAGACGTCCAGCAAAGTTGTGCGTTCCCACAGGCGGCTGAGTTTCTCAGCCGCCTGTGCCCGTACTAGTGCGGATCATGGATGAGGCGAAATCTCCGTTCATGACGCCAGCGCCCACGATGGCGCCCTTCATGCGTCGCGCGTTTTTGCAGCGCCTGCGGCTGAGCTTGTGTTACTTCGATGCCATGTTGCCCTCCGCCGACCCTGGCGCGCCTGCTGTGGTGTTGATTCATGGTTTGCAAGATGAAGCAGATACCTGGCGGCACGTCTTCCTGCCACTCGCTGAGCGTCGGCGCGTCATTGCGGTGGACCTGCCTGGCTTCGGGCGCAGCGATAAGTCTTCGTGCAGCCACAGTGTGCCACTCTTCAGCGCCGCAGTGCTGGAACTGATGGACGCGCTGCAATTGCCCTGTGCAGGGTTTATCGGCAGCTCGGCGGGCGCGATGGCAGCAGAATGGCTCGCGTTGCACTATCCAGAGCGAGTTTGTTCATTGGCTCTGGTCGGAGGCACGCTTTACATCACGCGTTGGCCGCCACGCCGTCCTCATCCTCTGGTTGTGCTGCTTTTCTTGCCCTTGCTCAGTCGGCGCTACTTTGCTCGGCTGCGTCGTGACCCCGAAGCTGCCTATCGCTCCTTACGTCCCTATTATGCACATCTGGACGCGCTCCCTGAGGCGGAGCGGGAGTTTCTCCGCCAGCGAGTTGAGGCGCGCGTACGCGATGAGGCACAGCGCCGGGCGTCTGTGCAAGTGGAGCGCTCACTGGTCTGGTTTCTAGGTGTCCAGGCTCGGCTGCAGGTGCCGAAGCTGAAAAGAATGGGCATCCCGACCCGTGTGATATGGGGAGATCAAGATGCCTTTTTGCCAGTGGAAAACGCGCATGCGCGCGCTGCGCTGCAACCAGCAGCCAACCTGCAGATTATTCAGGAGAGCGGGCACTTGCCTCACCAGGAACATCCCGCTGCATTCTTGCGCGCGCTTGATCTGGAGACGAGGCTGGGCTAGCAGCGCCGCAATTTCACGTCGGCAACAAGCCGGCTGGGGGTGTGTCGCCTCGCTGGTTCGAGTCGTCGCTGTCGCTGCCGCTGAACCAGGCGTCAATTTGTGCCTGTTCGCGGCCTGCGTCGTAGCCGATGGCGAACATGGTCTTTGACAGCGCGCGCAGCGCCACCTGGAACGGCTCACGCGCCTCTTCACGGGCAAAGTTCCAGGCGGCATGTTCAGTGTTGAGCTGAATGCGGTTCATGTGCTCCAGCACTTCTGGAGACACCAGCGCCTCAAGCGGAGTATCTCCCAAGATGCTCTCCAACCACTTGGCAAACTCGGATTGCGTCATCGCTGCCCGTCACCTCCGTGTTCTCTGTCATCGCACGCCATTAATCATACCGAGCAACATGGCTGGCACAATGCCAAGCACGAAGACCGCTGCGATGCTCACTGCCGCAGCCAGATTGCGCGCCGCATTCGGCGCGGGTGTGGGGATGTCTTGTGCGCTTTCGCGCATGAAGAGCGCCATGACAACGCGCAGGTAGTAGTAGGCTGACACTGCGCTGGTCAGCACGCCTATCACTGCCAACCAGACCAGCCCATTTGCCACTGCTGCTTGGAAGACAAAGTACTTGCCCACGAAGCCAACGGTGGGCGGGATGCCGATTAGCGAGAACATCGCCGCCGCCAGCACTGCGCCAAGCAGTGGCTTCTGGCGTCCCAGACCGTTGTAGGCATTCAGCGTTTGAATTTCCTCTCCCTCGTTACTGCCCATCGCAGTAATGACAGCAAACGCAGCCAGTGTGGTGAACGCATAGCCTGTCAAGTAGAAAACCACGCTCGTGGCATCGTTTGCTGCCACGCCCACCAAGGCATAGCCCGCATGTGCGATGCTTGAATATGCCAGCAGACGCTTCAGGTTTTGCTGCGCCAGCGCAGCCACATTACCAACGATCATCGTGAGTGTTGCCAACAGCGCAATCAACGGCTGCCACTCTGCAGCCAGCCCACTGAAACCCACTTGAAACACGCGCACCAGCGCAGCGAATCCAGCCACTTTGGTCGCTGTAGCCATAAACGCTGTGACTGTTGTGGGGGCGCCTTCGTAGGCGTCGGGCGCCCAAAGGTGGAACGGCACAGCGGCAACCTTAAATCCCAGCCCGACCAGGATGAAGCCGACGCCGATCAACAGCAAGGGATCGACTGCGCCTGTAGCGGATGTCACCAGCGCGGTCTGTGTGAGCGAAAGTGTGCCTGTGGCGCCGTATGTCAGCGCGATGCCATACACCAAAAATCCAGAAGCAAACGCGCCTGTGAGGAAATACTTCAGCGCCGATTCTTCGCTTTCTAGCCTGGGGCGAGCAATGCCGCAAAGCACGTATAGCGGGATGGAAAGCAGCTCAATTGCGATGAGCAGCGTGAGCAGGTTGCTGGCATGTGTCACCAGCGTCATGCCACTGATGCTCATCATTAAAAGCAAGTAAAACTCGCCGCGCAAGATGCCGCGCGCCTCGTTGTAGCGCAGCGTCAGCAGCACAGTGATCAGCCCGATGGCACAGATGAGCGCGTCGAGGAAAAAGCTGACGCTGTCGCTGCGCACCATGCCGTAGAAAGCCTCTTGCGCTGGAGCACCGATCAGCGAGAGCGCGACCACTCCCGCTGTGAGCAGCAGCGCCGCCGAAATCCACGCAATGATCGAGCGACGCTCTGCGGGGATGAACAGATCGGCGACAAACAATCCCACACCGCCTAGCGCAACGACGAGGAAAGGTAGGATGGAGAATAGGTCAGCGATATTAACCATGTGACTACAGCCTGCAATTCTACAAAAGCCTTTCTCGCTGTGGCATCGTTGCGAAGCCGACACACGCAAGGGCGAGCCTGAGAACCGATCCTCGGCGGCGCAGTCTAAATGTCTATAATGCTGTCATTCGCTTATGGCTTTCACTGTCAACGACCTGGCTGATCTCACTCGGCTGCTGTCTGAGCGACCGGACTGGCTGCGCGAGGTGCGCCGACTTGTCTTGACGGAGGAGCTATTGTTGCTCCCAGAGCTTGTGCGCTCGCTTGCCGAAGCGCAGCGCCGCACGGAGGAGCGCCTGGAGCAGCTCACCGCGCGGGTGGATCAGCTTGCCGAAGCGCAGCGCCGCACGGAGGAGCGCCTGGAGCAGCTCACTGCGCGCGTGGATCAGCTTGCCGAAGCGCAGCGCCGCACGGAGGAGCGCCTGGAGCAGCTCACCGCGCGGGTGGATGAGTT